>JGI24709J26583_10001332_pt1 | contig 20913 bp, 17 predicted proteins | sample BioPla2DNA1_FD_26583 | JGI IMG/M metagenome (IMG submission 26583) | reverse complement strand
CCCAGCCGACACGCCACGTCCGGCAACAGTCGCTTCCACAGGGCCCATATGGCCAGCCATTGCCCCCCCCCGGCCACGGCAATGGCCAGACCGACCGGCCACATTTTGTCGCCGAACACCAACAGCAATAAGTAAGCCCCAACCGTCCGCAGCACGTAGATCGTCAGCTCGACTCCGGCGCGCCAATCCAAACGGTTCGTGCAAAAAGTGGCCGTGGCATAGGGAATGCTGATCTGGGTCAGCAAAAAACCGATCAGAGAACAGGCTAAAAAGAGCCGGGTGTCCAGTTCCGCTCCGACCGGGATCCGGATCAGATCGGGCAACCATCCCAAGGCGCCCAGCCCCACGGCCAAGATCGGGATCAACAACAGGGCGATGCCGCTCAAAGCCGTTCCCGCAATCCGCGAAACCTCCTGCCGGTCCCCGCTCGTCAAGCCCACCATCATGTGCCGGCCAATGGAGGCGTTGAATGCCAGCGTCGCGATCCCCAAATAGCCCATGATCGAGGTAATGAGCGGGATGATGCCGTAGCGCTCCGGACCCAACCGCTCCACCAGCATGCGCACGTACCACATGCCCAGCAGGGTGTGCGCAGCAAACGTCGCCGCCGTGGCCAGAAAATTATGCGAAAATCGGCTTTTCCCGTGAACATTCATCGGGGCGCGGGTCTCCTGCCGATACGGCACAACGTTTCCAGCCAACGCTCGGGATGCAGCAAAAGGGTCAGCCAACGCAACGATCGGCACCGCCGTTTGGCGGCGGCTTCCGCCGAAGCCCAAGGGCGCATGGCCGTCCGGAACTTTTCAAGATCACCCGCGCATTCCGCCCACCGGCGGCCCGAGGCGCGAGCCAGCGCCCATTGGGTCCGCACCAGGCGTCGACCGCCAGCCCTAAAGAAGCCCTTGCACGTTTCCAGCCGCAAAGATACGACCGGAAGACCCGCCTGTTTGGCGATTCGCGCCCGCTCCGGCAAGCTGCCCCGCTTGGAGGTCAAAGCCGTTCTTTGGCTCAATTCCACGCGCCGCGCCGCGATGGGCCGCAGTTGGCAGGAATCGGCAGCGTCACGCTCAAACACGTCTCTCAGCCCGGGATGGCGAACCGCCACTAGATTGGTCCCTTCCCAATCCTTGTATTCCGGCAGCCAGGCATCCATAAAGACGGCATCTGCGCATTCCGCGAACATATCGTCGCACAAATCGCAGGCCAAGGGCGTGAAATATCGCGGCCCCCACCAGGCGCCCTGTCCGCCGGGTTCGTGCCAATGGACGGTTCGGTCAATCTCCTTTCCGTCCGGTCCGCGCGAGACCATGCGGGTAGCGAAATTGGCAACGGCGTGTCGCGCGGATTTAACCCGGAAAACGGCCTTTTCCGTATGGTGAGGATTCCCCCCTGTTGCCGCACAGATCGCCTCCACATGAAAACAGCTGTTGTTCTTGCCGCAGGCCAGCCCCAGCACGTAGGCAATGCGCTCCCGGAAACGCGGCAGCCTTCGTTGCGCCCGGCGCAGCGCCTTGCACACGCACGGCAACGCTGTGATGGCGTAACGGCCATCGGGCATCTTCATAATTTCGCGCAATAGGGTGCCGGGCTCCACCGGATAGTATGCCGACCGCGAACAACGCCGAACCTCTTCTGACGTCCGGCAGACAACAAACTGAAACAAGGGATGCCCCTGCCCCGGAGTGGGCGCCACGCACAACACGCCATCTACGGCGCCCGTACGCAACAGCTCTTCCAGCAACCAGGTCAACAGTCCGCCGGATGCGCCGTTGGCCCGCTGGTTGCTGGTTTTGGAATAGCCCGCCCAGCAATTCAAATAATATCCCAGATGCCGGGAACGGCGCATGCCGGGGATCGCGGCAAACAGAGGTGCCGCCAATGAATCCGCAGTTTCGGCATCCGCCACATAGGGACAGACCGACTGGCAAACCGTGCAGGAATCCGGACAGAGGGTGCTCGCCTTAGGATTCAATTCGCCAATGGCATTCCAACCCATAGCCAGATTGCCGTGGGGACAGGTCGCGACGCAGATCCCGCATCCGCAGCACAATCCGGGATCCACAACGCTTGAAATGACGGATGCGGTTTTCATCGGGTGCGAGACGCCGGCTTTCTCCGGACCACCGCCAGAATGTGCACGTTAAACGACGCCATCTATTTTCCTGATCACATCGGCGGGGACCGTCTTATCCAGTGTGGCGACGTTTTCCTGAAGATGTTCCGGACGGGTGGTGCCGATGACGGCACAACCCACGCCGGGATGATTCAACACGTATTTCAAGGCAATTTCGCTGGCGGAAAATCCCGCCGTCTCGTTCATAAATCTGTACTGTGCACGTTGCTTCAGCATTTTCCGATAATTTTTGAGGATCCTGGCCACGTACCACAAATCGCTGAGGCGACGAATCTGAAACCGTTTGTTGCTGAAAACGGTATGCGCCATTGGCGACTTGACCAGCACGCCGATTCCTTTTCTGGCCATTACATTGATCGTTTCGGACAATTCTTTTTCCATCACGTTGTAGGTCAGCATCACGCAATCGAATGCGGAGAGTTCAAGAGCTGTTTGGGCGGTGGCGTTGCCGACGGAAACACCAATATACCGGACCATACCGCGCTGTTTCAATTTGACCAGGTGATCAATGGCTTGCCGCATCTGATCACACGAGGGACTGTGAAGCTGCAGCAGCGGCAACGGGTCCAGCCCGAGATTCCGCATGCTGCGCCGAGCGCTCCGCTCCAGCGCCTCCGGGGAAAAATCCTTGTACAGGCCACGGGCTGATAGGTGCGTAAAGGGGTCAGTCCTATAAATTAATGTTTTCAATTGGGCGAAATGTTTCTTTAAGAAGACGATTTTGTTTGTTCATTCCAATGCATCCGAAGGGGCAGGTTGATCGCGCCGGGCCGCCTCATTTCAATCTTCTTTCGCGGCGGCTTTGTCGCGCGTGCGGATAGCTTCCATTTGCAAGACGGCTTTCTGGAAGACCCAAAGGACGGAAGACGGAGGACAGCCGGTCGGCACGGAGGCCGACCCTCCAGGAATCCAAGAACCAACCAAATACGGCTGTTTATTCGTGTGCATTTGTGTCCATCCGTGGTTAAGCAGGCTTTTCCCCTAGAGCCTATTCCATCAGTGCCGCTTCGCGTTTGACGCGGGCGCGGTCTTCTTCGAGCAGGGCGGCAGCTCGCACCCGGGGGCTGTCGGCTGCCGGCTTTGGCGGCGGGGGGCGGATGGCGACGACGGCTTCGCCTTGCTTCAGTTCGCGGCCGGTTTTGAGGGTACGGTCTTCCTGGGATATCGGGCGTTGGCCCAGGCGGGCATCGATTCGTTCTTCTTCCAATTGACTCCCGCCGGCATCGCGGAGGATCGGCGTGCCCAAACCGGCTTGGCCCCAGGCCGTTGTCGCGCCAAGGCCGACCAGCATCAAAATATATCCAGCCAGCCGCTTGATTTGATTCGCGGTGCCAGATGCAAAGATCTTCCCAATAACCGGTCGGGACGGAGCCCGACCCTCCAGAACAGCCATTTTTGCCGAATTCCACCACTGGAGGGGCGATTTCCGTGTCGCCCATGTAAATATGGCATGAAGTTCCGTTGTCATGGCGTTCCTTTCAGCGTCCGGCAATCGATTCCGCGGGATGGATAAGCACGATTTTGTTTCCGGCTTCTTCCCAGCGTTTTTTCCAATGACGCGCGGCCAACCAGCGATTCTGCCGGCTGCCGCTATGGACCCGCAAGGCGCTTTTGGCGGGTTTGGAGCCGGTCGCGACGACGAAATGGCCGCGCGGATCCTTGCCGGCGGGCGCCAGGAGGAGAATCAAGGGAAATCCCGCGGCGAGCCACTCGTGAAGCTGCGGTTCTTCGCAACGGACCACTTCGGCATCCAGTCCTTGCCGCCGGGCTCCTTCGGCCAGCAAGTCGGGAATGCTTCCGGCCAACGCCGGCAAAAACACGTCCTGTTCCAGCTTTTCCAGATCGGGTTCGACACCGTAAAAACGCGCCACCATCGACACCGACGCGGGTCCGCACAAATCGTCCGGCTGTTCCAGAAAGGGCACATCCAGCAGATGGGCGCCTTGTTTCGGCGCCGTGCAGGCCGCCAACAATCCGGCGGAAACAAGCCCGGGCCAAATGCTGGAGAAGCTCATCTTCACGGGTTGAGCGGCTCCGCGTTGCGCGCGACGCGGAAGCCGACGCGAGATGCATTCATGCGCTCGATGCCATGGCCGCGGGCGGCGCAGCGGAGAAATCCTAACCCGTTGTGATAGGACCCGCCGCGCATCGCGCGCCGGACTTCGAGGCCGGGCGGGGCGTTGAGATTTCCGGCAAGGCTTTCGCCGCGGAGGGCGGCGGCATAGGCGTCCGAGCGATAGACGTCCTGGCACCACTCCCAGACGTTTCCGGCTAAATCGTAGAATCCGCCGGGGGATGGAGGAAACACCTTGACGGGATTGGTCCAGGGCCACGGATCCGAAGGTTCGCCGGAAGCGCTGAAATTGGCGCGGGCCGCGGCTTCTTCTTCATTGGCCTCATCGCCCCAAGGATAGACGAAATTCTGTCCGCCGGAGCGGGCGGCGTATTCCCATTCCGCTTCGAGCGGCAGGCGATAGCCGTTGCGATCGGGCAGGAACGCCACCGGTTCTTCCGGGCGGCCCATATCGTAGCAAGGTTTGAGTCCGGCCTTGGCGCTGCGCCAGTTGCAATAGCGAACGGCATCGCGCCAGGAAACGCAGACGACGGGCGCTTCCGGCCGTTGCGCAAAACCGGGGGTCCGCCAGGTGGCTGCCCCGGGCGTGCGCTCGGAATCCGCGACGTGCTTGGTGGCAGCCACGAATTCCGCGAACTGGGTCACCGTGACGGGTGTATTTGCCAGCCAAAATGACGCGACGGACAATTCGACCGGCGGCACTTCGTCCGCAGGGCCGTCGCCGGAGGTGCGCCCCATCATGAACGTGCCGCCGGGCAACAGAATCTCATCGCTGTGGACCGCGGACGGACCATTCGGCACCAAGGCTGGAGGCATTTGGGCAACGGGACCGAGGCCAACAGCTTCCACTTTGGACGCCGACAGTTTCAGCGTTGTTCCACTGGCCCAGTGTTCGATTTCAAACCGGGAAACGGGCCATTTTCCTTCGCTTTGCATCGGCAATCGCGCTTCCGGCGCCCCGGATTGGCTTGTGACCCGTTGCAATGCGACGGGTTCTTCCGGGGGATTGAGCCATTTGCCCACCATTAAATCGCCGGACGCCAGGCGCCAAACCACGTGCCCTTCCGGAATTTCCTCGGGCTCGTTGTCCCAGGCCAGATATTGGATATTTTTCAAGCGCAAGGGACCGATCACCGCCGTTTCGGTCAGCGGCAAGGTCGGCGGATCGATTTTGCCGCTCAACCACTCTCCGGCCGTCGTTTGCACGGCATGGGTGCCGTCGGAATTCAATTGGGCCCGAAGAATCCGCGTCGAAGGCAGCTTCCAAACGCCGCCGCGGCCTTTGATCCGCAGGATGGCAACCGGAGAAACGACACGCCATTCTTGGCCGTCGAATCCGCGGCAGGTGACGACATGGCCCGAACGCCTGTTCTCCGATGCGCTCAACTTGCGGCCGATTTGAACGATTTTTCGAACGTCTTCCCAGGAGAATCTGAGCCGGCGCCCACCCAAATCTTCGGCGACCAAAGAACGTGGGGACGGCAACGCGTGGAGCACGAACTGGCCGGGGGCAATTTCCAAGCGCACCTGCTCTTGGCCGGCCATGGATTCCATGCTCCAGATGATGGGCCAGGGCAGATCCATCTTTCCATCGGCAAGCTCGACCCTCAGTTCGGCTGACCGGGGGCTCAACAGGACCTCGCTGCCATCGGACAAGGTGGCTTTCCAGGCCGTTGCAGCCTTTTCCACGATCGCGGGGGGGGCCAAAAAGGACACGGACGCCACCTGGCCCCACAAGTCGTATAATCGCGGATTTACAACCAAATCAAGTAGGATGTAAGGACTTGCCGGCATCCGCCAATCATCGCCGTAGATGGTTTGCGCGACGCATTGGCCATCCGCCGAAAACGATATCTGGGTCAGTTCACCCGGAGGGAAGGTCAAATCGCCGGCCAAGGTCGGCAAGCGCAAGGAGCGATTGGCCAGGGAGGTTGAAAGAAGCCTTCCAGAAGCCAATTCAATCCGAACCGGTTGTTCATCTGGCGCCGTTTGTCCATAAGCCATCGCAATGGCCAACCAGACGGTCGCAAACCCAAATTTCAATGCGTTGTTATTCATCTTATGATCCCTGATTTCATCGAAGTGAAATCCGCGTTTTGTTCTAGCNTACCGAAGTGCTCAGNTCAAGCGCTGGTTCCGCGCATTCATGGGCGATCCGGCGGCGAAAACCGGGGCAGTTTTTCCAAATTGATTTCCAGAAGCGCCAAACCGTCGTCGGCCGGCAATCTTGTTTTGCCGGCCGTTACCCACACGTCCAACAGGCTTCCTTTGGCCGCGAAAGCCGTCAGCGGGATGGTCCAAGTCCAGGTCGAACCCAGCGCAGGCATGCCGTGGTTGAACTTGGCGGCGCTTTCCTGATCGACGACAACGCCTTTGCGGAGCCGGGCATGCCCGTCTTCGTCGCGGATGCGCACATCCAACCTCAAATCGGGCGGCAAGCTGCCGCAAAACCGCCAGACGAGCAGCAAAACGGGGATGCCGGAAGCGTCGCCGGGCTCTTGGATGGCGATCTGGAGCAAGCGCAGCCGCTGGCCGGCAAAACCCAAGTTCAAAAGAGGAAACGACGTGGCTGGACTGGCCGGCACCGCCGGGGCCATTCCGTCCGTTACGTCCGGATCGGCAGGGCATGCGGCAACGGCCTCCGCCCGGGCGGCCTCGGCCTCGGCACCCAAGCCGGCCGCATGCAGCAAGCGGGCCCGCCAGAGCCAGATCCGATGTGCATAGCGAGGGTAAATCCGTCCTTGGACCATGGCGTCCGACAAGATGGCCGCGGCCTGCTCCGGCTGCTGGGCCAGCTCGGACCGCAAGGCTTCGAGCAGGGCGTTGGCCATCGCGAACTCGTTGCCCGACAGGCGCAAGGCAGCCAACCGCTCGCGAAGCCGGGATTCTTCGTTCAGCAAGATCAATTCGGCAAGGGATTCTTCGATGGAGCGGAGCGGGGATCCGGCTTCGGATTCGGCCAGAATCCATTCGCAGGTCCAATCCGGCGTGAGTCGTCCAGTGGCCGCCCATTCGCGCAGGCGCAGGCGGCGCAAAGCCGGAGAGGCGGAACCGGTCAGCTCCATCTTGTCCATTTCGATTTGGACGCGCAGAGAACGCATGGCCGAACGCATCGCGGCCGACGCGACGATTTGTGCCCAGTCCCCTTCCCGCAAGTGCCGTTTCAGCCATTCCGTGGTGATGCGAATGCGATATTGCGCCTGCTGGATATTCCATTGTTTGCGGCGCAGCGGAGCCCACCAAGAGGCCGCGGGCGGCAATTGTTCGCTCCACACGCGTTGTTCCAAGGCCACCAGGCATTGGCGGGCTTCCGGTTGGCGCTGGGCGCGATCGAGCCGGACGTACATGTTCCAAAGAATTTCCACCGGCAGCTCGGCGGATTCCAGCATCCGCTGCACGCCGATGCGCCGGCGCCACCAGGCATCGAAGACCGTCCAGGCCCGCGAAGAATCCATCCGCAAAGCCCGCGTGCCCCAGTCCAGCAAGCGTTCCCGGTCGTCGGGCAGGCCGGGGCCCCGCACCAGAACGGCGCAGGCTTCTGCCAGCACATAGGCGTTGGCCGGATAGAGCGCGGCGACAAGGTTCAAATCGCGCAAGCCCAGGTTGCCCGCATCGGGATTCAAGCCCGGCACCGCCGCCATCCGCAAATAGACTTCGGCGCGCAGCAACCGCGCGGAAGAATCCCACGGAGCCAGCGCCACGGCCTGCGTGGCCTCCGCCAAGGCGGTTTCCAGCGCCGCTTTTTCTTCCACGCGCGTGGCCACGGCCGCAACCCGACGGGCCTGTTCATGGACCGGATCGGCGGGATCCAGCAAAAGCTCGGCCGAGATCTCGGCGTTTCCCGACATCAGGAGATCCCGCGCCACCCGATCAACCAGTTGATCGTGCCGCCGTAAAATGAATTTAGCCGCAGTCAGCCGAAAACCGGACGCCTGCGGAGCGGCCTGCTTGGCCCGCTCCAGGGTCCGATCCGCTTCTTTGGGCGCAACGGCCGGTTTGCGGAACCAATAATAGGAGTCCCCGGAAAGCCCGGCGGCCGCGCACGCGCCTTCGTGGAGCCGCCACGCCCAAGCGGAGCGTCCGGAAAACCAAATGGCCGCCACCATCGCCGCTGCCATGATAATCCGACCCCGACGGAGAGCGGCGAAGCCTGCGCCCGTCTCCTCCGACCCATCCGGTTCCGGAAGCCAATCGGTTCGGCTCCACAAAATCCCGCAGAGCAACATGAAGAGGAGTTGGACTCCGGGGCGGGCGCTTAAGTTGAACTCGGTCTGGGCATGCACCAAGGCACCAAGCACGGCCACCCATGCTCCCCGGCGCAACCAGACCGCCCCCTTGTCGTTGTGACCAACCGGACGGCACGCTTGGCAACCTTGCCAGAGCGTCAAGCCCAGCAACAACGCCAATAGCGTTCCGCCGGGCCATCCTAAATCACCTGCAAACTGGAGAATGTCGTTATGGGCATAGTCCAACCGATAGCGTCCCATCGATTCAGGTTGGTTCATGGCCAACACCCGGCTGGTTCCGCCGGGGCCTGCACCCCATGGAAAATCCCGGCATAAATTCCAGGCGGCGCGCCAAATTTCCATTCGGGAAGCTTTGGATGTTTCCAGCGCGCCGGTCTCGCCCATGGCCCGGTCCAGAACGTTTCGTTGACGGGCATGCAGGCCGAAAACCAGCGCCGCCAGCACCAACGCGCCCCCCCAGACGCCGAGGCGGAGGCGGAATTCAGGCCGATCTTTGGCCATCCAGATCGCCAGAATGGCACAGGCTGCCAGCGCCGCGGTGGCTCCGCCCATGGAGCCCGTCAGATACAAAGCCGCCCATTGGAGAAGCCACGTAAACCAAAGCAATGGCCGGAGCCAGGCCTCCCAACTGTCGCCCAGCCGCTGAAGCCACCACCGCCAGCCGGTCCTTCCGCGCAAGGGACGGCGGGTGGTCCGAGACAGCATGAAGCCTAACTGCACCGGCAACGTCATGGCCAACAGTCCGCCCAATCCGTTGGGACTGCCGAACGTGCCCAGCAAGCGGCCCGCAGCATCCACGCCCAACGAGATGCCCAGAATCGCCTGGACGATGCCCACGGCCAGCAAGCCGACCACGACCGCTTTCAACGCCTTGCGGTTGCCGAACCGGCGCGCCCCGGCCCAGGCCAGCACGCCCAAGCCCGCCCACAGCCATGCGGTATGGAAGGAAATGAATCGTTCCACCGCCAGCGAACCAGCCGAAGCATCCGCCATCACGTCGGCGAACAGTTTGGCGTCGCCGCGCCAAAATTGGCCGCTCCACTCTCCGGATCCTGACCACAGTTGCCAGCCGCACCACAACGCCAGCAAAAGCGCCGCCGCTCCGGCCAACCGCCGCGGAAGCGGCCGCTGCGCCGGCCGGACTGCGGGAGCCGTCAGCCAGCCCAGGCCGCCGATCAGCCACGCACCGATCGCGATCAGCCGCGACTCGAAAAAACCGACGCTGCCGCGCGGGATCGTGGCCGCCAGCGCCAGCAGCGAAACCAGCAGCGCGAAGCCGTATTCCGGCCGGAAATGCCGGCGGCGGGAATGGTGATGGCGATCCCTGGAATGCATGTCAAAGAGGTTCGCCCGCCAGGATTTTCCCGGGATTGCCTTCCGTCAGGTCCGCGGCGCAAGCCTCCCCTTCCCGCTCCGCCAGCCATCGGCGCGCGGCGGCCATCCGGGGGGGGCGCCGCACGGGATCGTGGGCATCCGAAGCCACCACCTGCACCCAGCCGCGGTGCACCCATTCCGTGGCGCGACGGCAGGATGAAGAACCGGGTGCCAGTAGGCAAGCGGCCGTGATTTGGAGCACGGCCCCTTGGTTGCGCAAGCCTTCGACGTCCGCGAGCCGATCGAGAAAATCCAGCCGTTCCGGGTGCGCCAGAACCGGCACAGCCCCTTCCAGACGCAAGCGGAAGACGGTTTCTTTCAGGATTGCCAGCCCGTTCACGAGAGGCGCCATTTCCAGCAACACGTAGCGCCGCTGAACGTCGTAGGCCGGCCAGATGCCCGTGCGATACAGCTCCACGACGTTTTCCAGGACCGGCATTTCTGCGGCCCAGCGCAAATCGAGATCGATTCGTTCTTCCCGCAGCCGTTGCCGCAGCCGTTCGGCCGCCGCCGGGATCATGCGCGGATCCGCCACGCCCAAGCCGCCATACAGATGCGGCGTGGCCACCAGCGTGCGAATGCCGTCCTCGAGGGCCAGCCGGCACAAGGCGAGCGCCGCGGTTTCATCCGCGGCGCCATCGTCCAATCCCGGCAAGACATGGGCATGCAGGTCGATCATGACTTTGGATGGGATCTCCCGGAACGCCGGCCGGCCAATGCGCCGATCTTCTCGCGCCACCCTTTTTTGGCCGTTTCGGGCCGGTCGCCGTAATACCCCCCGTAACGGCTGTAGTAATAGGACGAATACGCGGCGCCGGACGGCATGTCCACGTTGTTGAGCAACACGCCCAGCAACTTGATTTTGGACGCCGCTATCTGGCGGGCCACCTGCTGGGCGGCATATTTGTTCGTGACGAACGTCCGCACCACCAGCACCGCGCCGTCCATGTGCTTGCCGATGACCAGCGCATCGGCCAGGTTGAGCATCGGCGGAGCGTCGAACACGATCATTTCATATTTCTTGAGCCATTCTTCGAGGCGCCGGCCGAAACGCCCGGAATCCAGCAATTCCACGGGATTGGGCGGAACCGGGCCGCTGGACATGTAGAACAGGTTGGCGATGCCGGCCTGCACAATAGCGGTCTCCGATTCCAGCTTTCCCGAAGCCAGCAAGTTGGACAATCCGACGTCACTGCGACCGTTGAAGACCGCGTGGACGCGGGGCTTGCGCAGGTCGGCATCGATCAGCAAGGTGCGCTTGCCGGCCTGGGCGTGGGCGACGGCCAAGTTGACGGCCGTCAGCGTCTTGCCTTCGGCCGGCATCGCGCTGGTGACCACCACGGAACGGAGGGGTTTGTCCACCATGCTGAAAGCCAGCGCCGTCCGGGCCGAACGGAAGGCTTCGGCAAAATGGCTGCGCGGCTTGTTGACGGCAAAAAGATCGTCGAAAGCCGCATCGCCGGCTTCGGCTTCGGCCGACGGCACCCCACCAATGACGGAGCTGTTCAGCAGCGTCCGAACGTCGCTTTCGCCCTTGATCGTCGTATCCATGTAATCCAGGAAGAAGCAGACGCCGATAGCCAACAAGCCGCCGAAGAAAATCCCCATGAGCAGCATCCGCGAACGCGAGGGCCAGGATTTTTCCTGGGGCACTTCTGCGCGCGACACCACGAACACGCTGTCGCCCTGCCCGCTCAGCTGGCTCACGTTTAATTCGTCGATGCGGCGGATAATGGTGGAATAGGCCTCCTGGATGGAATCCCGGCTCTGGCGGAACAAATTGTACTTGGCCGCCAATTCATTGAACTGGAGAACGGCTTCTTCTTGCTTCCGCAATTCTTCCCGCAGCATCTTTTCTTCATTGAGCGCCTGCTCGTAGCGCCCGCGCAGCGCGTCCACGACATAGGTCGACTCCATCGCCAGTTTCGTGCGGATGGCATCCATCTGGGCGATGGTGCTCTGCAGTTGCGGATGCATGTCCCCCAAACGCGCGCGCATCTCCGAATATTGCTGCTCCAGGCGCGCCAAATCCGTCTTGAGGCCGTTGATCAGCGTCGAGGCCTGGACGCCGGGGATGCTTTCGGCCTGGCCGGCCTTCATGGCCGCTTCCGCCGTGCGGTAGTGCGCCTCGGCCTGCATCCGGAGCGGCTCCGCCTTCATCAGATTCTGGTTCAGGCCTTTGAGGCGATCGACCACGATGTTCTGCGCGTCCTCGAAGGAGACCATCCGGTTTGTCGCCATGAAGGCGTGAAGCGCCGTCGTCGATTCGTTGAGTCGTACACGCAACTCTTCGGCCTTTTTCTTGAGTTCGGCGATGCCTTCGTCGGACACGCCCATGCGCCGGCGGCGGTTTTCAGCCAAATAGGAAGAAACAACGGCGTTGACGATTCGCGCGGCTTCCGTCGGTGATTCCCGTTCCACGCTGACGTCGAGCACGAAGCCGCTGCGCGCGGGCGTCACCTGGATCAGTTCCGCCAACTGCCGGACGGGATCCTTGCTTTCCCGGAAATCCTTGCTTTGCGCCAAAAAGCCCTGCTGCAAGACGGCTTCCATGACCGGGGTGGACTTGATGAGCTGGACCTGGGTCTGGATCAGATCGCGCTGGGTCAGGGCGCTGCGGCCGGGATCGAAGGCATCCTGCATGGACGTCAGGTTGACGCCTTTGTTTTCGATCAGCAGGCGCGACGTCGCGGTATAGCGCGGGGTCCTTGTCCAGGCGTACAAAACGGTCGCCGCCACCACCAGCAGAAAAACCCCGGCGGCCACCGGCAAGCGCTGCCGGACGACCGCCACGTAATCCCACAGGTGCAAGCCCGTTCCTTCTTCGTTGTTCCATTCGGTCATGGTGATCCTGTTCTTCCGGCAAGTGGCCGGAACCCGCCCCTTCGCCGACTAGCGATTCAGCGAATAGGAGAAAGTAAAGATGCCGCGGATGAAATTCATGAATTCGGTCCAAACCATCTTGGATCCCGACGCCCGGACGTGCAGCACATCGCCGTCGCGCAAGTAGATGTTGGGCATTTCGCCCCGTTCGATGCGGCCCATGTCCAGCTGGTACACGCTTTCCTGGCCCGTTTCCGCCCGTCGAATCAGCGAAACGGCCCGGCGATCCGCCAAGTCCGTGAAGCCCCCGGCCAGGGCCATGGATTCCAGCGCCCGCAACTGCTTGCGGAACGTGAAGGCGCCGGCCTGCTTCACTTCGCCGTAGACGTAGATCAGCGGCGCCTTGGGCACGTAGACAACGTCACCCGCGCTCAATACCGGATTCAGGTTCGCTGCGCCCTTTTCGAGCAGCTCATCCAAATCGATCAGGATGCGCGATTCGGACCGGCCTTTTCCCCGCCGAATCACGTAGGCCAGGCCGCCGGCGGAATCCTGGGGGCCGCCCGCCAGCGTCAGCATGTCCAGCAGGGTGGACACGTTCTGGTGGATGGCATAGGTGCCCGGTTGGTTCACCGAACCGATGACCGAAATCTGGCGGCTCCGGAATTCGCTGACCCAGACGCCGACCCGCGGCGCCTGCAGCACGTTTTGAGCGATCAATTCCTGTTCGATCAAACGCTGGATTTCCTGGACCGATTTGCCGTCCACGTTCAGGGCGCCAACGGCCGGCAGCGAGATGACGCCCGTTTCCGAAACGCGCAGCTGCAGCGTTTTGGTCTGGTCGTTGGCTTCCCATTCGAAAATGCTGACTTCCACCACGTCGTCGGGCCCGACCTGGTATTCGTTTTTCTGCAATGCCAGCAACTCCTGGGTGGCCATGACCTGCTGCAGGCTGGATTCGTCGCTGAAAAACGCAGGCTCGCCGCTGCCCAGCCCCAGCAGGTTTGCGGCGGGATATTGGGACGATGAACTTGCGCAGCCCTGCAGCCACGCCATGCTCGCCAAGGCCAGCGCACACGCCCGGCCCAAACCACTGGTCTTCTTGTTCATGACTAACCACCCACCTTCAAAATAAACGCCCCCGTATCCCCCGAAAAACAGGCGCTTGGTGGAAGGAACTCCGCCAAGCGCCAAAGTTTCATCGACTGCGATTAGAGCGCGCTGGGCCCGTCGTCATCGCCATCGTTGCCGCCGCCGCCGGGAGGCGGAGGCAGGCCGCCATCGCCCTGCTGATCGCCGGAACCGTCGCCGTCGTCATCGTCGTCGTTATTGTTGTCGTAGATGGCATAGCCGACGCCGCCGGCTACCAGCACGACCACGCCGCCGATCACCACGGGCTTAAGCCAAACGGGGGCGCCGCCCTCAACAACTTCCTCTTCCTGTCCGGCCACCAGCATGCCGGCATCCGGAATCACGACGCGGCAAGAGGTCAATGTTGCATCGCTGGCAACGTCCAGGACGGAAAGATTCTGCCCGGACACGTTCAGCAGGTAGCGGCCTTCGCTCAGCGCAACGGCCGCACGGCCCAATCGATCCGAAACCGCTTCGGCCAGCACGCCGCCGTTTTCGGGTGAAAGCATCTTGAGCTCGGCCGCCGCCAGGGGCGTCACGCCATCGCTCTGCAGCAGGGTAAAGGAAACTTCACCCGTCTTGAACTGAATCAACTGGCTGTCGCCATCCGCCGCCTGAACAGAGACGGAAGCCACCAACGCCAACACAGCCATCAAACCCATCACTTTACGCATCTCATACTCCTCTTTACTTTTCGACAAGACGGATAAAGCCTTGTCGGCATTAATTTTCTCGCTTAGTTGAAACATAACGTGCCGCCCGGGTCAAGCGATTTATAAGATTATTTATTCGCTGATTATTTATTCGCCCGATCATTTATGAGCATATGAGCATTTAAGAGCTGGCTACGGAATCAATTGGGATGCGCCACACTGTTCCGCCACTTCCACCAGGCATTCCACCAGGGAGCGCGAACAGCGGGACCACGCAAATCGCTCGGCGTTCACCCGTGCGGCGGCCGAAAGCCTCGCCCATTCCGCGGCGTCTTGCAGCAGCAGCCGTAAGGCGGCAGCGACGCCAGGGACGTCGTCGGGATCGCAAAACACCCCCCCCGGCCACAGATTTCCGGAATGGCGCAGACGGTGGAACTGACGACCGGCGTGCCGAAAAGCTGCGCCTCGACGGCAGGGATGCCGAAGGACTCGCAGCGGCTCATCAGGCAAAATACGCGCGACTCGGCATAGAGGCGGTCGAGAGCTTCGCGCTCGACGAACCCGGCGAATTCCACGGCGGCGTCCATACCCAGCGCGGCGACCAGCGCGCGGATTTTCCGCTCGTAGGCCGCATCGGGCCACGAGCCGGCGAACACGAGCCGCGCCTCGGGGCAAGCCGTGCGCACCTCGCGCAACGCGCGTACGAGGGTTTCCGCATTCTTGTGCGGAGCCATAACCGACGTGCACAGGATTTGGCCGGGCTTGCGCGGAATGCCCGCCGCCGCGGCGGCACGCGCACGGGTGGCGTCGGCCGCGGCCTGATAGACCACAAGCCCGCGCTTTTCTTGAAATCCGGCATTGGCGCGATAGGCTTCCTGCATATAGCGGGAATTGAATACCAAGACATCGGCCGCGCGCATCGCCCGACGGTAGGCCCGGCGCTGGAGCCAGGCCTTGGGAGCGTCGTGCCAGCGCCGCGCGGCCGGTACCAGCGCCCACGGATTCTGGCAAAAGACGATTTGCGGCACGTCCAGCCCGTGCGCGGCGAGGCCGCTGGGCGTGAAGTAGGCAAAGGCGGCGTGCTTCCGGACCAGCCCCGCCAGATGCGCGCGCTCCCACAGCGCGCGCGCCAACCAGCCGTGCGTGGCGGCCGGTGCGATTTCCAAGTCCGCGCGATCGCCCAGCCCCGCGCGCAACGCGGCCATCTCGGAGCGGCACACGACCACGAGGCGGACGCGGCCGCGCAATTCCTCCGCGACGCGGTCCATGTGTCCCAGCAGCACGTGCCACCCGCTGACGTTGGTCACCGACAGCGCGTTGACCAGCAGCGTTGCGTTTGGATTGGATTTTGGTTGCGTCATTTGCGGAATTGAACAGCCCGGCTCGGCAGGAACGCCTCGCCCTACCCTAAATCCTCGGAACGGCCCAGGTAGGGCGCACCCTCTGGGTGAGCCGACGTTTTTCCATCTTTACGCATGCAGCGGAAGTTCCGTCTCGACGACGTCCCAGCAGACCAGGCGGACGGCGAAGATTTTCAACGACTCGCGGAGATGCTCCAGTTCGGCGGCGGCGATGGGCTCGACCAAATAGAGGACGTCGATGCGGTGCTGGACGACGAGCGCGGCCAGTTCGCGGCAGGTGCCCAGCACGCGCATGCCGTGGACGTAGTGGCCCGTGATGGCCGCGTCGTCGCTGACGATGCCCACAACGTCCAGCGGCACGCGGTCGCGGGCGCCGTAGGCGACTTGGCGCAAAAACAGCGTGGTGCGGTAGCCCGCGCCGCACACCAGCGCGCGGGCCGGGGGCGAGCCGCCGGCGGCCGTGCCGCGCAACAGGTGCGGCATCAAATCCTGCACCACGCGCAGGGCGGCGCGGGTCATCACGATGACGGGGCCCGCGGTGCCGGCCAAGAGGAGGTAATACAGGGCCCATTGGACGGTCCCGCCCCCGTCGCGGATGCCCAGCAGGCGCAGGCCGAAGACGGCGGCATAGCCCGCCACGACCGCCAAGCCGGTGGCGGCGTATTCCGACACGCGGGCGAGATACCACACCCGCGAATAGGCTTTCGCCAGCAGCAAAAAGACAAACGGCACGACGACGTCGAGCGGCGCGGCGCGCAGCCAGGCCTGCTTGAGGGGCCAGTTCCGCACACCGTCCTGCGCATCCAGCAGCGCCAAACCCAGCAAAACCGCCAAGCCCAGCACGATGCCGTCGCCGACGATGTAGGCCAGCAACGTCTTGTTGCGCCGCACAGGGCGCGCCAAGCCCTGCAACACCACCTGGCCGCTCTCGCGCAATTCGATGTCGGCCAGATGGCGCACCACCGTATAGGCCGCCAGCAAAAAGGCCAGCACGAGAATACCCAGCGCGCGGTCGTTGAACGCGCTGGCCAGCAGGCCAACCAGCACCAGCACCCCCGTGGTCATCCCTTCGCCGCCCGTGCCGCCGGCATAGGTGGCCAGATTGCCGACGTTGGCGCTGCCGCCCGCCCCGACCGCGGCCCCTTCCCCGCCGGCGCTCCCGCCCGCGCCGTACACGGTGCCGGTGGAACCGAACCAGGACGCGCCGCCGGCGGTCGCCGCCGTCCCGCCGATGCCGACCGTCACGGTCTGCGTCGAACCGGGCGTCACGGCGATCGAACTTCTGGCGTAGCCGCCGCCGCCGCCGCCGCCGGCATTGTTGCCGGTGGTCGTGGCCTTGCCGCCGCCGCCGCCCGCACCCCAGGCCGCGACCACCTGCCGATCCGGCATCAGAGCCGGCCGATAGGCCGCCGAGCCGATATAGACGGGCATGCCCATGTCTTGACAGGCATCCCGAGTGACGCGGACCGGACTGGACTCGTAATACCACGTGCCGGCCGCAACTTCGCCGGCCCGGGCCTGAAAAATGCGCTGGTACACATACCAAGGCGCACCGTCATCGTGATCATGACCCGCGACAAGCGTGGTCCGCAACGCTCCGGCGGAATACAACCCGGCCTCCCAAGTTCCCTCCTCGTTCGTCGAATCGCCCAGCGCAAAATGGCGCACGGCCCAGACCACGTCCCCCCCGCCGACATAGCCCCCGGCCGGATTCGCCAGATCCGGCGGATCGGCGACGGCATCGGGCGAGCCGATCAGCTGCCAAACCACAGGAGATTCGTTCAGAATGCCGTCCTCGGGCCACGCCGGTGTCTCCACGTTCGCGTTGCCATGCCACGTCACCCCCCGCGCCGTCCATGCGAAATAGGATGCCCCCGGTGCGGCCGGCGCCATCGCCATCCCCAGTACGCCCAGCCAAATCGCTTTCCCCGGAATCCACCCCTGGCCCCAACCCGACAAAGACCTGCCGCCGAAATCAGCGGACCTCTTCACGGCTGGCCTCCACGGCTTTTTCCAAGTCGCCGGCCAAACGGATCGTCGCTTTCTCGCGCAAGGCCAGAATATACGCCGCCGCCAGCTTCCGCCGCACCCTCGTTTTCAGCCGCGCCAGAATCCACCCTTTGCTTTCATCGAAAGAGGTCTCCTTTGCCTCTTGTTCGCCGGTCGCCTGGATCACATGGAACCCAACCTTCGTGCGAACAACGGGCCCCACTTCCCCGAGGGCCTGGCCATAGACCGCTTTTTCGAACTCGGGATCCTCCAGCCCCGGACGGACGTAACCCAGATCGCCCCCGCTGTGACGGCTGAGACAAGCGGAATATTCAGCCGCCATTTCCCGGAAATCGGCCCCCTCCACCAGGCGCTGCCGAACCTGCTCCGCTTGTTGCCGGGCTTGCTCGCACTCTTCCGGGGAGGCCTCTGCCCGACAACGAATCAGAATATGGGACGCCGTACGCCCAGCCGGTGTCCGGAATTCTTCCGGATGGCTAACGTAATAGCTGCGCGCCGCCTCCTCATCCACTTCTTCCAAGGCCCTGGCCAGCTGATCCGCCAACTGCCGATTCTTGAAAAGATCCATCCGGATACTCTCTTCCAGCGTGTCCAGCGCCACCATGGACGACGACGCCAGAGTGTCCAAAGAATGTTGTCCGCCAAAACTGGCCTCGATTTCCTTTTTCGCCCCCTCCATTTCCTCCGCGGAAATTTCCATCGGATTCTGCGCCATTTCCGAGCGGATCAATTGCCGAACGACCAGGTTATCCACCGCCTGCTGAAATCCGCGCACCCATAATTGCATTTCATCCGTCGTGTCAGTCTTCGGCATAGAGGCCATCAAACGAGCGGTTTCCCATTGGATATCGTTTCGAGTAATCCCCGCTCCGTTCACCCATATCGCGATATCCTGCTCCGTCCGAGAGGGTTCCACCACTTTCTTTTCCCGCGCGCCGCAACCCGTCGCAAGGGCCAGCGCTACCGCAAATCCTGCCATGCCTATCGCCTTCATCTGTACCTGCCTCCCTCGTCCTGTTCGCTTGCGTTTCGACTTGCGGATCCAACGGTTAAACGCTTTGCGCAACCGTTGCGCCTTATGGGAACGTCCATCGACTCATTGAATGATACCGGGGAAATGGAGTGATATTGCATCGTTGTGAATAATTATTTTCCTCCCACAGGAAAACTCGCCGTTTTCTACACCCTCCTCGGCGACTGGAAAACCGCCCACGAGTGCTACACCCGCTCCGAGGAACTGGCCCCCTACCGCTATGAACGCTATCTCAAGTGGGCCGAAGCCATGTTCCGCCTGCGCCAGTACCGCCGCGCCAAAATCCAGATGAACCGCTACCAAACCTACATGCCCGACGATCCCGAAGCCCTGGCGCTTCAGGAACAGATCGACGCCAAGATGCCTTCGCAGCCGGCCGCCGCCGAACCCGACGACGACCAACCCTCCCGACGCTTCCCCTGGGAATAACCCCCGTCCCGGCGCCTCCCGCCCGCGGCGCGGCGCGGCCAGTCCGATCCGCTCAGCCTGCTTCCCCGCCCCCGTCCGGCACCGGCGAATGATCCAAGGCCACAAGGTCGCCTTCCGATCGGACCGCACACCTTCTCTCGTAGTGGTCGATGAATGATTCAGAGGGCAAGGCATCTGCCCTGACTTGCCGAAACCCTACATACACTGAAATCTGTCCGCTTCTACACGGCTGCCGACTGCTGGTCCGCATGCCGGTCCGCATGCAGGTCGATTCCGCAGTTGTATTCCGTCGTGGTCGTGTAATACTTCACGTGTGCCTCTCTTCTTTGAGTGTGTTGATTCATTTGGACCCGCGCCAGCGGTGAGACCGCTACATGATGCGCCTTTGAGGAGAGGCCTTGCCTTACCTACAAAGGGGCTTTGAGGAGATTCAATCGATGAACGGTCAGGGGAAATCGATGGTCGGTGGCACTCAACCCGCGCTTCCACGGGCCAGCGCGTGCGGAACCGCTCCCCTTCCGGCCATGCCCATGTGTCCCATATTATTACCCATCGATGGCTATGAAATGGCAGGCGTACTCGGCGCAGGCAGCATGGGTATCGTGTATAATGCCTGGCAAATTACGCCTCGGCGACACGTCGCCCTGAAAGTACTTACGTTTGGGCCGCTTTCTCCCACCCTGGTCCGGCGCTTCGATCAAGAGGTGGAAATCCTCGGCCGGCTTGAACACCCTTGCATTACGCGCTTGTATGCGGCGGGAACGATCGAGGCCGGCAATCGGAAAACCCCCTATTTCGCCATGGAGTTCGTCCAGGGACGATCTCTGGTCGAATATGCCCGCGCCCATGACCTGTCCATCCGGGAACGCATGGCCCTGCTTCACCAACTGGCGGACGGCATCCACTATGCCCACCGTCAGGGCATCATCCACCGGGACCTCAAGCCCGCCAATATTCTTGTGGACAATCACGGGCAGCCCAAGATTCTGGATTTCGGGGTGGCCCGGTTCGAGCAGGCAGGAAACCATATCACCTGTTCGTTCGATGGCTGCACGGGTTTGGTCGGCACCCTTTCCTACATGTCGCCGGAACAATCCCAGGGATTCCCCGACGGCATCGACGCCCGCACCGACCTCTATTCGCTCGGCATCATCGCCTATGAGTTGTTGACGGGCCGCCTGCCGTATACGCTCGATGGGAAATCATGGGTGGCCGCCATCCGGGGATCGTGCCGGCCGCCGGAGAACTGGCGGCCGGCTGCCCCTTTGCCCGGCAAACCCTGGCCGCGACCTGTGCCCTCGCGGATCACCTCTTCGGCCCCGACTTGTCGCCGACGCCCCTCCCGGAACCGGGAGCCGCTCCGGCGGTCTTATTTCATGCCGCGGATGGTTCATGCCCTGTCGGCCGCGCACTGCCCGGCTTCCACAGAGCCTTTATGACCCGCCGCGAAACGGCGGTGTATCATCTCCGCCGCGCTTTCATTCCCGGCGACAACGATTTTCGGGCTCTCTCCCTGCCGTCTGCGCTGCGCGGGCTGTACTGGCTGAGCCGTCCGGTTCGAATCGCGCTGGCGCGGGCCTGACGGCGGCTACCGCCAGCCTTTCCGCGGCACGACCGGCCAGTCAGCCAGGGGACGGCCGTCCG
>JGI24709J26583_10001326_pt1 | contig 20950 bp, 16 predicted proteins | sample BioPla2DNA1_FD_26583 | JGI IMG/M metagenome (IMG submission 26583) | reverse complement strand
CACCGGTTAATTCCTCAAATTGCTCCCAGGCTTCAATTTCATCTTCACTCATATCCCACCATGTCCAGATGGTTAGAGTCTCTCCTGCAAATTTATCTTTGTAGATACTATAATCGTCTCTTGTCAGGAATGGGGTATCACTTGGTACCTCATTTGATGTATCACCATTGGAGCTGTCGTTTTCATCAGCAATACCATTTACTTTGCTGCTTCCATTATCGTCAGTGCTGCTGCCTCCACCACATGCTGATAATAGGCTGATAACCAAAACAACGGTTAATAATAACGCCAGAATTTTTTTCATTATATCATCCTCCCTTTTTTATAAATTCAAATAGCATCTGCAAATGCAGTTATACTATATAGAAACTATCCGACTATTCCGCTTCTGTCCAGATTCTCAACAAAGTACTTTTGCCCCAAAGCATACAGTATTATCAACGGAAAAATCGCTAAAGCTATTCCTGCATATTTTGTAGGAATAATATACGTTAAGTCCGAGATTTGGGAGCTCTGAGTAATCATACCGACAATATTTACCATCTTTAAGGAGAGTGGGTATTTGCTCATCTTTGTCAAAAACATGGTTGGACCGAAGGTATCATTCCAATGCCATACGAATGAGAATAACGATACGGAAACAATTACAGGCACAGCATTCGGAAACATTATTCTTAAGTACGCTCCTATGGGAGTGCAGCCATCGACATATGCCGCATCTTCCAATTCCTTAGGCATACCTCTGTAAAACTGTCGGAACAAATAGATAAACAAACCGCTTCTTATACCGCTTCCCAGTATGGCGGGTAAAATAAACGGAGCATAGCTGTCCAAAAGGTTCAGCTGTTTCATGCCAAATAATTTAAGCAAACCGAACAAATCAAAATTCTTATACATCATTATCTGTGGCGTAATGATAATTTGCTGCGGTATTATCATAGTCAGTAATACTACTGCAAATATGAATTTACTTTCTTTGAATCTCAATCTTGCGAATCCATATCCGATAAAGGAGCAGCTTATTAGCTGAAAAATCATTGATAAGCCGGCAATCATGAGACTGTTCCTAAAGCCTTCCCAATAACCCATGGCATCATAAGCATCTTTATAGGTCTGAATGGTAGGCTCTTTCGGAACCCAGATGGTTGTCGGGTCAAACATATCGGCTTCGCTCTTTATACTGGTGGAAAATATATATATAACCGGATACAGAAGAATAAATATTAACCCCAAAAACAAGATTGTTCTTAAAAATTTATAAAAACCTTTATTTAATCTGATTTTTAAGCTTTGCTTGGAAAATCTCATCTTTGGTTTGATTATCTTTGGTTTTGACCTTCTGCCTAATATTGCCAACACTATCCCACCTCCTTTAATCGTTCATATAGAATACTTTTCTCGACATTAAGAATACAATAATACCGGTAATTCCCAGAATGATTGAAAAGTATATAAACGACATGGCTGCACTAAAACCATAATCAACATTCTGGTATATCACAGTATAAATATACTCCAAGGTTTCATTACTGCTGTCAGTAAAGGAATCAATCAGCGTATATACGATATTTACCAGCATAATCGGTGATATCATCGGAAATGTAATTTTCCAAAATGATTCCCACGCAGTAGCCCCTTCTACGCTTGCACTCTCATATAAAGCTTTTGATATTGACTGCAGTCCTGCCAGGAATATAACTATTTGCACCCCTGACTTCCATATAATTACGTATACCTTATCAATAATAAGTTTCAGAAAGTCCGACAAACCCTTACCCAAATACAGATTATTAAACACCTGTTCAAAGTTAATAGCCTGCAGCATGGGCATTCCACCGGAGGCTCCTCCTGTTGAGCCACCGCTCATGTTAGTGGATATATCCGCTCCTATCAGGGCAAGCAGAGCACCGGACGTAATTATAACCGGTAAGAAAAATATACTTCTTACTATGGTTCTTCCTTTAAATGGCTGATTAAGAAGTACTGCCATAAAAAGGCTGAATATTATTATCAAGGGAACTTCTACAGCTGTAGTCCGGAGTGTACTTATAAATGTCGGAATAAAATTCGGATCCGTTCCAAGTGCTTTCTTGAAGTTACCCAAGCCTATATGTTCTAATTTTAAACCTGTCCTAGTTATTGTAATCTCATTGAAGGAGTATCTGAAGGATTGAATAAAGGGTATCATAAGAAACAGTATAAAGCCTATAACCCATGGATAAACAAATAATCTTCCCCATAGTGCCCTCTTCTTACTTAATGAAAAGTTTCTCTTTTTCAAAATTTACTCCCCCCCTCCACAATCATAAAATCCATTGCATTTACTGTTATCTTGTCGTCAACAACGTAATTGTAATCATTATAGTTTACAATAGTACTGATTCCGCCTTCATATTTAGTTACATATACATTGTGATCCAGCTTGTAATGGTCAATCATTCTTTTATTGTAGATGCCGTCATAAGCAATGGAAATCTTCCTGTACATCTCAGAAGCTTCATCTATCCAATCCTTATAACATGCACTCAGAATATAATTTATCTTGGAATTTTTAAGTTTGGATGATTCCTCATATATTCCTATGAAATGGATGTTCGCACCATATTCTATTGTTTTAAGCAGGTCTTTTTTGTGATTACTGCTGTAATTAAAGGCTTTTCCCGAATAATTAATATATCCGTGTATAACCATCTGATAGAACGGAACATATTCAGCGGTAATCTGACTGTTGCTTCCGTATAAAGGAACATCTGCTAAATGCGTGGCAGTTCCAAGCACATATGCATTTCCGCCGGTATACATAACATTTCGGATACTTTCAGGAATATCCAGAGCCTCCAGGATATAGTCCTTTGATTCATCTCTTGTAATGTTATAATTTTTATTATAGTCGGAATAAATGGTTGTACCCACATCTTCAAATGCGACGCTGTTGGCAGAAAGCTTTACCAAACCTTTTAAAAAGCCCTTGAATGCGTCCACATAGAATTTTGGTGAAGTGAGGTATCTTGTACCGTTTCCCCTAAGCAGATTTCCGGTAATATTGCTGTAGTTAAATACCTGTAACACTGCATTACTGATAGTTCTTACCGCATGCTTGCTGATGGAAAAACCATTTCCGGATTTATAGACCTGAATCAGTTCTCCTGAAAGGAACAGATTAACATTGTTTTTCATGCTGAAAGCTATCAGATTTTTAAGATTTTTTGTTCCGCCCAGCTTCCCTGCCGGTCTGACTTTTCCTGTCCACTGATCCAAATATCCGTTTTTGTTATATCCCAGATATCTGATGTTAATATTATCAACACCGCGATTTTGTAAGGATGTAATGATTGTTTTGGCTTGCTTAAAGGTTGTAAGAGGTACATTCATGGTAATGGGAATACCTAAAAATGACTTTCTCATCTTAACAGAGCCTATCAGTGTTAAATCTAAAGCTCCCTTATCAGAAACATTCTTTTTTAATCCCATATTCTCAACAAGGTAATCCTGATAGATTCTGGCCATATCAGAATAATCAGACATGTCCTTTGTCAACAAATAATAGGATACCTCTATATTCCCGCTGACAGCCTCAGACCACCTTGGATAGGTTGTTTCCAGTCCGACATTGTTTTTAATGGCTATTTCATTTCTTTCCCTATAGGAAATCGTGCAGTAATTACGGAATCTGTTGTACATAAACCCTGCTACGCCGGTTGTTATCGATGCTCTGGCATCCGGCTTTTCAATTATTGCAAAGGCTCCCTTATCCTCATTTTTGACTCCGTACACCGGCAGCAGATAATTTTCTTCAATAAGCTGGCTTGACGGGATATTAGTGGCGTAGTCTCTTCCATAAACCGGCTTGGTTACATTCCTGTATAAAGAAAAGTTGTCAGTAAATCTAACCAGCATGCCACATCCGTCAGGAACGAACAGATATCCATCCTCACCCTTTTTACCGGTAAAGAAGAAAGGAAGAATGCTTATATTTGATATAATACTGTCCTTGTTTTCCTCAATTTCTGACGATGGTATAATCACCTTAAATCCGGTGTCTGTAAGATGAAATTCAATGGTTATATTAACGCCAATATTTTTTAGGTTGTAGGTAATGGCAAGACCCTGTTCCAGAGCTTCATATGAAAATTGCTTCTTCTTTACACCCTGTGTATATGAATTTACAACCGCCATGTTGTCACTTTTACCATATACATCCAGTAATATATGAGCTGCGATATTCTCCCGCACCGCTCCTTTTGACATTGTATCCTCTTCCCAATCTTCAGGAAATGTAGTCCAGGTGGTATTCGTTATCCTATCCTCAAATTTTACATTGGCTGTCTCTTCATCAAAATATAAGTTATATCTGTTGTTTGAGGTGATTAATTTATAATTATCCGCTGCATACACAGTATCTTTGTTTTGTAATACTGAAAAGATAATTAGGATACAAAATATCAATATCGCAAATTTACATTTATTTTTACCTGCCATTTAGTCCTCTCCTTTCAGGCTGCATTACAATCGATACTTAAATTCTGCATATATTGTATTGATAAATATTATCAATTGTTGAAATGTACTTAAAAATATAATGAATATTAATACGACTGCAACAAATCCAATCAGCGTAAATAAGGCTATTAATATGGTCTTTCCAAGTGTATACTCATGTATAACCATATTCCCCAATAATATTAATATAAGACTCCAATAGGACATTCCGCTCATAAACACCGAATAAAACAAACTTTCTTCGAGTGTAAGAACCTGACTTATGATGATACAGGGTATTACCGATATAATCATCGGTGTCATGCCATATATGGTCGTAATCCATATCTGTTTCATTGTGCCTTTGCCGTCCAGAAGAGTACTTAGTGCCCAGTTAAGCACGGACCATATCATTATAGGAAGTATTATGGATATAATATCAACAAATACATTTCGTTCCTCAGGCATACTAAAATTGAATAAAAATCCGGTTGTCTGATTGCTTATTGTTACTAAAACGCAATATATACCTAATAAAATATTAGCTGCTGCAAAAGTATTCTTCTTGTGGTGTTTCACTTCCCAAAAGCAGTCAAAAGGGTGAAATATTACATGAAGAGAATATAACATTGTCTTTAGTGTTTCCTTCATCTGACTTCCCCCCTTCGAAAATCATAGCCTTCAATTATCTTTTTTATGTATATGTTCTTTTTGTGCAGCCACCGGAACAGTAATCTGATTGCTATAATAACGGCTATTATAATTATCACTATAAGTGAGAAATTCTCCCTCAAAACCTGCGTTCTGTACTCAGCCTTTGCTTTAGAATAATCTTTGTATGAGTAAGCAAGCTTGAAATTCTTCATGGCTTCTTTATAATTGCCCATTCTGAATAATGCTTTTCCTATCCCCTTATATGCCAAATCATAATTTGAATTCATGCGTATGACTTCCTGCCAAGGCTCTAATGATTCCTCATAGCTTCCTGCAATATAAAGGGCATTGGCTATCAGTACCTTTTCACCAAAATCAGTTGTTACAAAAACCGTAAGGTCATTGTTACGCTCATCTAACACATATACTTTATTATCTTTATGTTCAATTGCAGAAGGGCTTTGAAACAGACCCTTTGCAGATCCTTTTCCTCCAAATTGGAACAATAAATCACCAAAGGAATTATACTGAAAAATCTTGCCGCTTGTTCTGTCCAAACACAGCATGTTGTCATACTCATCTATAACCAAATCAACAAATTGAGGCTTGGTCTCTCTCCATTCATAGGTAACATCTCCATATTCGTCACCTGTTCTTCCATCATGGCGCATAATATTACTGCCCTTTGAATTCAAACGCTTAACAGCATCAATCGAAACATTCAATGTCGTTGTCATTAAAAAGCCGGAATTATCTACAATGACATTCGAATATTCTGTCGGCAGAAAAATCATTCTTTTTTCACGCTGCTCTTTAGTCAGGAATTTTCTTAGCGCAAGTTCAAAGAAATCGGGTTTTACTATATTGCTTCCAAAGAAACGAATAAAATCTCCTTCCTGACTTATCTGTATCAGACCTTCAATAGATCCTGCCGAAACAACAAATATCCGCTCAGAATCATCTACAGCTACTTTCTGCGGTTTATATTCCTCTGTTGTTGAAAGCCCACCCATATCAGGTTTGTCAAGTGTTTTCAGTAAATTAAATTCAGAATCAAATTTAATTACTCTGCTGTTTTGAGTATCAGCTACATAGATATTTCCTTCTTTTGTTATGAACATGCCTTCAGGCTGATTGAAAAAATCTTTCTCTCCCTGATTGTCAAAGCTGTTTATGACAGCCACCAGTTCCAATGCCCCGTTTAATTTTATTATCCTGCTGTTGCCTGTATCTACAATATATAAATTACCCTCGGAATCAAATCTCAAATCCTTTGGAGCATTAAATCCGTCTGTACCAAAATCAGCTCCTACATATACTTCCTCAGGCGAATATCCGTTTAAGGACGGAATTCCCTGCATACGGGCTGTATAGGTATAGCTTTTATAAGGCTCAGCCGCATATGCGGTATTAGGAATCGATAAAAATGAAAGCATCAGACATAAAATTATCAGTATATATTTTTTTCTTTTTATCTTTATCAAGCCTTTTCCTCCCTTTATAACTTTATAAAACTGATGTACAGAACATTGTACTGACTGAAGTATTTATCTTATCCCTTCATACCGGAAGATTTCATTGTTTCAATAACATTGCTTTGTGTAATAATGAATATTAATATGGGCGGCAGCATTATCAGCAGTGTATTGGCTGCACCGGCTCCCATTCTGGCTATACCGCCCTGCTGTATATAAGACATTGCCTGCGGCAGAGTCTTAAGACCTTCTGTTTGTATATACAGAGACGGAGAATTGATATCTCCCCATGAATCCTTAAAGGATAACAGAATCAATGTCAGCCAGCCCGGCTTCACACAGGGCATAACAATGTTCCATACGATCTTAAACTCACTTGCTCCATCTATTCTGGCCGATTCCAATGTTTCGGCAACGATCATCTGCTCCATGAACTGCTTTAACAGATACAGTCCCAAACTGCTTGCCATCATAGGTAAAATCAAGGCTAAATAGGTGTCCAGTATTTTTATCTTTGACATTATGATAAATCTTGGTACTCCGGTAACATATCCGGAAAACATCAGCGAAAACACAATCATGTTAAAGAAGAATTTACTTCCCGGAAATGTATGCTTGGCAAATGCATATGCCGCCATAGCCACTATAAAAACATGACCGGCCGTACCTAAAATACTCACCAGTAAAGAATTAAACAGATATCTGCTGAACGGTATATAGGAGCTGCTCATAGTAGCAAACAGATCCTTCATATTCTTTAATGTCGGATTTTTTACAAAAAACCTGGGAGGATACAAAAACAGCTCGTTAATCGGTTTAAATGCAGTCGAAATAGTATATATCAATGGAAGAGCCATAAAAAATGCAATAACAGCCATAAACAGTACGATAATTGCATTTCCCCATGCGGACCTGTAGCTTCTTCTGCCTACATCCTCCCGCATTCCCTTCTTGCTGAATGGTAATCTTCCTGCTCTTATGTTTATTTTACTCATATCTACTCTCCTTACCGCTTCAATCCGTTTTGACCGCTTTTCTAATGACACTATTGGTAACAGTAGTAATCAGAAATAATATGACAGCCACTGTAGAGGCAAACCCCATCTCATATCTGACAGTTCCATAGTCCATCATGTGTAATCCTATAGTATGAGCTGAATAAAGCGGACTTGGGAAGCCTGCAAGCTGTGAACATATATCACTGACAGCGAAGGATGCTGTTACCTGCATAACGCCACCGAATATCAGCTGCGGCTTCATGCTCGGAAGGGTAATGTAATAAAGTTCCTGCCATCTGTTGCGGATACCGTCCATTGCTCCTGCTTCATACAGACTCTTGTCAACGCCCTGAAGTCCGCCCATGAATGCAAGGAAGCTTGTTCCCAGACTCAACCACAGCTGTACCACCATAATAACCTTCAAATTTATTGCTGTATCCTGCAGCCATAAAATAGGCTCATTCAGGAATCCCCATTTCATCAATGTTGAATTTATCAGTCCGTACGCATCCCCACCAAAGATATATGTCCAAATCAGAAACACATTTCCCGATATTGAGGGTGCATAGAAAATCAATGTTACCCAAGCCCGAAGCTTTGGTCTTAATTCATTAATGAGCCATGCAAAAATTAAACATGCAAAATAGCTTATCGGACCTGTAATGATGGCAAATATAAAGGTGTTTTTTACAGCTATCAGGAATACTCTGTCATCAAGCAGCAGCTGTATATAATTTGACCAACCGATAAAGTTCGGTTTTTCTATTACATTGTATTCCGTAAAGCTTAGTACGATTGATATGATTACAGGCAACACGGTAAAAACAAGGAACAATAACAGGTAAGGAGCGATAAGTGCATAACACACTTTCTTACGCTTTATTTCCTTGAAAACCCGTTTAAAATTGTACTTATTATGTAATTTTTCTTTTATCTGATACACAGGTTTGCTCATTCCCTTCTCAGCTTACTATTTTCGTATTCTATACTATTTCCTGATAAGCTCATTTAACTTCTTTTCTATTTCTTTATTCATCTCTATTACATATTTTTCGATTGTTTCTCTTGGATTCTCCCCGTTTATTACCACTTCATTAAATGCATTTCCAATATTTCTGCCTACATAATAGCTACCGGGGATATATGGAATTTCCTCCACATATGACCATTGCTCCATAAGAACTTCATATTCTTCCTGAGGCCAATCCAGATATCCGACAGCTTCTACTGCTGCGGTGTTATATCTTGCTGCTGTTCCCAATATTGCTTCTATCTCTTTGCCGTATTTAGCCTGAACATCAACACTCATCCACCACTTTAGGAATTCCCACGCCTGATCTGTCTTCTGCGAGGAATTAAATATTATAGAGGCTGTTCCATTGCCTGCAACGGTTTTATCTATGGTTCCGTCCTCCTTCACCGTTCCCGGCAGCAGGTACATTTTCCACAGTCCTTTTATCTGCGGTGCCGCAACAACCAGCATGTTATACATCGTATAATCTTCTATACCTATAGGCATCTCTCCGGTTCTAAAGCGGTTAAAGAAATCATAATGAACGTCTACTCCATATTGTGTATAGAGATTGGTCCAGAGCTTAAACACTTCAATTCCCTCAGGAGAATCCAACAACACCTTTGTCAGGTCTTTGCTGTAATACTCACTGTCACTTTGAAGTATCATACAGTCATATGGATATCCGGGTGCAAATTGAAGATTATTCTCCTGAAGAATACCGATGACTTTATGAAGCTCATCCCATGTTTCAGGAACCTCCAATCCTAAGTTCGCCATAATATCGGTACGGACAAACAGCATGGGGAAGGTCTGTGTTGTCGGCAGTCCGAACACCTTATCGCCATAGGAATATGGTACAAATGCAGAATCTACGAATTGCTTACGCATATCCTCAAAGCCATCCAGCGTACTTAAATCTATCAAAGCATTCCGGATGCCGTAGTCCATAGGAATATATCTTGAAACATTAATCGCAACATCCGGTCCGGTTCCGGAAGCAGCTGAAAACAGCATGATATTTTCGTTATTGATCAGACTCAGATTAACACTTATTCCTGTCTGAGGCGTAAACTCCTCATCGATCAAAGCCTTAAGTGTATTAGCCTGGTCTCTGTTCATCATAGCCCAAACAGTAATGGCATCATCTTCATATATGTTGCCAAGAGTATCATAATCAACGATAAAGGAAGTAAAAAAGCTGACTATATGAAAAATTATACTTTCAAAGAAACCCATTTTAACCTTTGGAAGCTTTGTATCCTTTGAAGCCACAACCAGATAATCCAAATCTAAAGGTATTTCACGAACGGATAATAGCCACGTGGACAGATTCGATATATTATCTCTAAAATTCTTAATTCTCCTGGGTATGGTATCAGGTTCCTTAATCATATCCTCCAATTGAAAAGCCAACTGCTCAAGAATACTGGATTCATTCACATTGTCCTGTGATATCAGCTTTAGTTCTTCTATCTTCTCTCTAAGAATGAAAAGATTTTCTTCCAATATAGAAAGCATATCCGGAAGCTTTTTTTCTAATTGATAATCCCTGTAATAGTCCGGTGCCGCTCCTGTAAGCATAACAATTTTTGTATACAGATTGTACAGATCTACTGCTACCTGATTGGTGTCTCTAACGATATCAGATACGGCTCCCAAAGTTATCTCCAGTTTAACCTCATGGTCACCCTTCGTCAGATAGAATAAGAACGGTTCACTGTCATCGCCAATTGTCTTCATCTGCCAATCAGCACCGTAGTAGAATTCAACCTGATTCATTTCTTTAAAGTACTGATTTCCATCTATATATAATGCTCTTGTTACAGGTAATCCAACAGAATAATTCTGGCGGTATTTGAAAGCAAGCTTATAATATCCGTCCTCAGGAACCGATATTATCCAACTGAGCCATTGTCCGCTGTTTCTCCAGTTATATCCGCCTATTGTATTTAGTTTGATCTGATTATAAGCAAAGGGTTCTGTTTTTGAACTGGAACGGTCAAATAAAGGAAATAGAGTGGCATCTGATTTTAAGTATGCATCTTCTGCCTGAATGATTTGAATATAAGAATCGTCTACGGTCGGATCAATATCATAACTGATACTAACATCCTTATAGCTTTGTAATTCCTCTTGATTAAATATACGAATTGATTGTATTATCATAGGCTCTCTGATTCCAACAAGCCTTATGGTCTGTACACCTTTATCAAAATAAAATTTTAACGGTTCCGGGAATAACCGCTCAGAATCTCTTAAAACAAATTTATTCCAGTTGGGTTTTTCAACCTGACTGGGTCTGATGTCATTTCCCTGATTATCCTGTTTTATATCTGTTTTATCTGAAAACATTCTGCTGAACGTGATTAACCTAGCTTCATTAAACGGAACTTCTCCATTAATCAGCAGTTGCCGTTCAATTGAAGATCTCCTGCCTTCTATGGGGAAATATGTAATCTCTATATTATAAAGTCCGGCCTCCTCTATGTTGAATTTCCATTCTACATAACCTTTTTCTGAGGTCTGAATCAGATTTCCTTCCACACCTTCATAGCTGTCCAGAACAAAGCTGTCTCCTTGGGAATATGAATAATCTCCGCCTTCGATTATAATTTCCTTATCAGGTCTTTGTTTGTCCCTGTGTTTTTCCAGGTAAGCCTCATAACCATTTTCCTTAAGAGTATACTCGAATATCAGTTTTTGTATATTATTAGGTTGTTCGATAGCATAGGAAGGGCTTATGAATGAAGTTGTAATGAAACAAACCAGAATAATTAATGCTGTAACTTTCTTCATATTATTTATTCCTTTCCCCGAATCTGTTTATTGTCTGTATCTTCAATTCATTTTACATCTTAAGTATATTATTGGTTCATTGTTTAAACAATTAAAAAATCCGATACAAATAAGTAAAAAATCCGCTAATAAATAATAAATATAATGAAGTATCAAAGCACTTAAAGGGCACTATATTCTCTCTTAAATGTGATTTAAGTATGAATATATAGTACCCTTTAAGTGAGTGAAACACCTTTTTGGTCTGATTCAATTTCTATTGATATGATACTAAGATGGAGAATCCGGATTATTCGGTTATTGATTTTTTGTATTCCAGAGGGGTGCAGCCGTTTATTTTTTTGAAGTACGTGAAGAACAGGTTGCTGTTTTTGTATCCCACTTTTTCAGCTACTTCAGATATTTTAATGTCCTGCTGTAATAACTCTTTGGCTTTTTCGATTCTTTTGCGGTTTAAGTATGAGTTGAAGTTCTCGCCCAATTCCTCTTTTATCATTTTCCCCATATGACTACAGCTGTAGTGCATTAATTCTGCGAGCTTTTCAATTTTAAGATCCTGGTCCAAATTTCTGTCGATATAGTCAATTATTTTTTTGATTGGTGTGTTAAGATTTATTGAAGATATCTTTTCTGACAAAAGCAGTATCTTATATTTGATAAATCCATGTAGCTCCTGCAGACTGTTCATCATCGTAAATTGCGATAACAGGTCTGTTTCTTCTGATGAGGCTTCCGCTATTTCGGGTATACGATTGCATATTAATACATATACATCCTTATAAAGATTATAATATGACAGCTTAATATACTCTTCATTACAGCGGTTGTGTATAAAATATTCTCTGTAATCATCAAGCATTGTATTAATGGCTTTGATATTATTAAGACAAACCGCATCATATAAATCAGCGGCTCTTATTTTCCTGACCGCAATATCATCCTCAGTTTTTTTAAATTCATCTGCTTTAGCCAGTACTATCTGCTTATAACCGTATAAAAACCGATTCTGCATGTATTTTTTTATAATTGTATAGGTGTTTGCGATTTCATCAATTGTATTTACCGCATCACCGACATATATGTAAGGTGTGATATTGTATGTTCTTTTAATATGCTTCTGTAATATGGTTACCGCTCGGAAGATCTTAGATTCATTTTCTTCATGCAGTAGAATTCCGATATTTCCGTCCAGCCTAAAAACATATGTACCTTTATAGTATTTATCAGCTGTGTCGCCCAAATCCAAAGCTGCATAATTGTTGTAAAGCTCTTTACTGTCTGTTTCTTCTGCCTGAATTACTGCTAATCTGAAGCTGTCCCAATTGATATTTATTGAATCAAACTGTCCGCTGTTTATTCCCTCTATAATATCCTTGTCTCCATGAACAAGCTTTTCTAATATCTTCTCATTCGTTAAGATGGTATTTCTCTTCTCTTTCTTTATGATGTCGGAAATAATCTGCAGCTTATCCTCAAGCTCTTTCTCTTCCAACGGCTTCATCAGATAATAGCAGACATCAAGCTCTATACTCTTTTTAGCATACTCAAAATCTGCGTATGCCGTCAGAAATATTATTTTACAATTAACATTATCCTTTTTTAGAAGCTCAACCAACTCCAAACCGGTCATATCCGGCATCATTATATCAACAATGGCCACCTCTGCTTTTGTTTCAATTATTGTATTGTATCCGTTATAGCCGTTATCTGCCGTTCCAACTATTTCATATCCAAGTCTTTCCCAATCAATAACGACACTAAGTCCTTCACGTATTAACGGTTCATCATCAATTATCACAGTGCGTATCATATTATTCTTCCTTTCCGGGTAAGCTGAAATAATTCAGCTTATTAGTCCATAAATAAAGGGAGTTTTAATATAACCTTTGTATAAGCGTCCGGTTCACTATCTATTTCAATTCCATACATTTCACCATAAAACAGACGTGAACGGTGATGGATATTCATTAAACCTATATGGCTTCCGCTAATATCATCCAGTGTCTGCAATTTTTCATGTATTTCTTCAAGTCTTTCTTTTGATATTCCGTACCCGTTATCATATACAATAATTTTGAGATATTCCTCATCCTTCTCAAAGTATACCTTAATCTCCATATCCTTATTGGTCTTTTCAAATCCGTGAATAACTGCATTTTCAACTATAGGCTGGATTAACATGGGTAAAATCATGTAATTGGGAGGCATGTTTTCTTTATCAATACTGTATTTTAAACGGTCACCAAAACGGAACTTCTGTATCTCAAAATAATTCTCTATGTTTTCTATTTCTTTATTAAGATCCACCTCAGCTGTCTTGATCTCAAGATTATATCTCATTAATCTGCTCAGACATTTCACTATGTCTGCCAGATCCTTATCGCCGTTAATAAAGGCTTTCATGCGGATAGTTTCCAATGTATTAATTAAAAAATGAGGATTAATCTGATTTGCTAACAGCTTAAACTTCATTTCTTCGTTTTTTAACGCTATTTCATTTTTCTGGTTAGTTACATCATATACTTGTTTTATTAAGTTTGTCAAACTATGCGACATTGTATCAAGGTCATGGAATAAATTGTCGAATTCGATTATTTCTTCATTTTCTATCTTGATATAATTAAAATTTCCCCTTGCCACATTGTGCATATATTGCTTTACCAACATGAACTTTTGCAAAATACTTCTTGAAAATAGCGTGAGACTGCTAAATGATATGATTATTGACAGAATAATGATTATAGAGCTTATTAATATTGCATTAAAAACGAATCGTGAATATTGCCTGTTGTTTATAAAAGTAATAACCTTAAAATAAGAATTTCCTTCCTCAGGAATAAATGCTGTAACTACGGCATTCTCAAAATTACCTTTTCTATAGTTATAGATGCCGTTTCCCATGTCATATATTTCTTCCAAATCTGCTTCATCCAGGCTTTTTTTGTTATATTGGGGTACATTGGATGAAATAATAAATCCCTTATCATCAACAAATATATTGCTGTATTCATCACTCTGCATAATGGCATTTATCTTGCCCATGTTCATCTTTATACAGATAACATGAACATCCCTGCTTATATTAGTCCTCTTTAAAAGAGCAGAAAGATATAATGTATCATCTGCATAGAAGAAATATGTATTACCATTTCTTTTTAAGGTTTCCTGATACCATTCTTTTGTTTTCAGATCATCAGTAGTTTTTTTTACAAATTGGCTGTTCAGTATTGTTTGATTACTTGTAAATACTTGAATATCCAAAATATCATCAGGAAAATAATCCAATGTGTTCTGGAATTCATTATAATCCTTAAATGGAAGTGTTGTCCCATATGACCAATAAAAATAACTTAATTTATCATACAGCACCTTATCTGATTTAAATTTGTTCATTGCGTTAGTTACTGAACGAAAGCTGCTGTTGATATCATCATAACTCTTGTTATTACTGATGACTACCTCAGATGTACTTTTTTCCCGTGTCAACTGCATTATAAAGTAAGTCAGAACAAATCCAAGAATCAATAAAGGTATTATTATTGATAATAAATATTTACGTAATAATATTCTTTTTATTGTCTTTTGTTCCTTCTTCACGATAAATACCTTTCATCTAATTAATTTATCAGTTAGTAATTTATTAATTAGAACAACATTCAATAGGAACTGTCAGCCAGTACAGTCATTTGAACAATAATCAACTTATTTTGCTGATGTTAAAAGCTTGTATCAGTTTACTATAATACTATGACGTCACTTGCTTCAATGTCAACTGATGCTTTAAAGCTTTCTTTCAGACCGTTTGTAATATGTATCTTCAAATTCTTATCAACCAGTATAGCCTCAGCTTCAGGAAAACAAGACATATAGCTAAGTCCCTTTTCTATACCTCCTATAAACACTGCAGTTGATAAAGCATCTGCAATGACTGCATTATCATATATGACTGTGGCACTTATTAAGCCCGAATCGGCAGGGTATCCTGTAACAGGACTTAGTATATGATGTCTTCTGTTGCCATAATCGTCAATAAAATATCGTTCATAGTCACCTGAAGTAACTACTGCCTTGTCGGTTACTTTAACTGAGCCAATTAAGCTGTTGTTATCTCTGGGATGTTGAATACNTACACACCACCTGGAACCGTTTGGATTATTCCCAAGAGTTGATACATTACCGCCTATACTGATAAATGCTGAGGTGATTCCGTATTCGGCAAGTATTTTTATACATCGGTCACCGGCATAGCCTTTTCCGATGCCTCCCAAATCGATAGCCTGCCCCATTCTGCGAAGAGCCGCCGTTTTATTCTTTGAATTTAAGAGTATATCGTGGTAATTAACATATGATAAAGCACTTCTGATATCATCTTCAACAGGTACACGGAATGAATTCTTATAATTCCACAAGTCTGCTAAAGGAGCAACAGTAATATCAAATAACCCCTCTGTTATAACACCTAAACGTATAGCATCAGATAAAATATCGCATGTTTCTACGCTGATATCAGCATAATCTTTCCCTGCAGAGTGATTGATCCTGCTTATATCGCTGTCACGCATAAAGCGGCTTAGCTTTTTTTCCAGTTTGAAAAGTTCTGCTTTCACTTTTTTAAAAACATATTTAGCTCTTTCACCATATATACGTAACGATATAATCGTATCCATACATGATATTGTTTTTTGTAAATCTAAGTGTTCCAATATGTATACTTCCTTCCTCATCTGTTGTTATTGAATGAATATTTGAATTCATATTCATTTAATAGTCTGAAAAAACTGCTCTTAAGCTGAGCAGTCTGTCAGTCCTTTCATTATTAGCTCTGTCAGATGATTTAAAAGCTCCGGAAAATATTCCAGTCCGATTTCTTCCTTATGTGTATCGATATTAATAATTGCAGCAAACATCATCATTATCATTTTGCTGTCAATATCTTTTCGTATTTTACCCTGTGCTTGCCATTCTTTCACAAGATCATGAAAACTGTCAAAGATAAAATCTACTGCCTGGATTCCGTTCTCCTACCGATAGAGCTGTTCAATTCTTGAAAAAACAGCTTTGTTATTCCATTCATTTAAGATCGGATTTGTGTTCAATCCTTCTGCATTCAGTGCCAGCATCTGTTTCACTATTTCCAAAGGGCTTTTGGACAAATCAAGAGACCGTATACAATGCCTTTTTAACTTAGCATTTTCATCTATAAATATGTCCATAAAAAGCTTTTCTTTAGATGGATAATAGTTATAAAATGTACCTACGGCAATTCCTGCTTTTTGAGTTATCTCTGAGATATTCGTATCCTTAAATCCCTTTTTGCTGAACAATTCTTTTGCACAATTATATATAATGCTTTTCTTATCTTCCACTATTCCGGCTCCAATGAATGAATTCATATTTTTTCATTCAAATTGTATTATGTATTTGTTTCTATGTCAATATGTCATTTGGGACTATTTAATTAACATGTATGTTTATATCACATATCCCGTCAGATCTATCCCTTCATGCGTAAGCAGCTTAATCTTCATATCGATTCCACCTGCATAACCGGTCAGCTTTTTATTTACTCCTACCACACGATGGCATGGAATTATGATAGAAATCGGATTGTGTCCGACAGCACCGCCTATGGCACGTGCTGACATTCTGTCCTTTCCCATACGCTTTGCCACTTCTTTTGCTATACTGCCGTATGTTGTTAGCTTACCATAAGGTATCTCGGCAAGGATCTTCCACACCAGCTGTCTAAACTCACCTCCTATAGGAGCCAGAGGCAATCTTGACAATTCGGGTTTCTTATCGGCAAAATAATCATCCAGCCATGCTTTTGCCTCCTTTAATATCGGATGGCTGTCCATCCCGGTTATATCCTTTGGCATTGTTTCTGTAATATATTTCTGCTTTCCTATCCATAGACCAACGATACTGTTTTCATTACTTGCAATAAGTATTTCTCCCAGGGGAGATTTGTAATTTGTACTATAGTACATTTTCAATCCTCCAAATTTCGCAGCAGAAGCTGTTTCACTCACAAAATTTAACAATATCTCCTGTTATATTAATAATATCATCTATTGCTATTTCTGTCTCATCCTGCATAACAATAGTCCGTTTATAATAGTCTATTTTTTTAACAACACCGTTAACAGATACATAAGCTCCTCCGGTCTTTAGCTTATCATGCTGAAAATAAATAATTGTAATTTCCGGTTCATTCTTTATCTGTTTCTGTAATATTTTCAGCTTCTTATCTAATTTTGCTTTCATATACTCATCAAGATTTATTTTTTCATCTGTTAACCTTGCCGTCTCCTCGATGGCATCATCATAACCGGTTAATGCAGCAAACGGCATAAACTGTGCCGCCCGGTTTTGTATAGGCATCCGCGGTCGGGAAGCAGATTCGTGGTGAGGCAAGTTGATTATATCATCATATTGACCTCTTCTCATGCCTTATGCCCTCCTATTTGCCTGTTTCGCTCTTTTGCCGTAGCACCCTCCTGCAGATTCATGCCCTTTATTATGGCATTCCTCCCGTACTTCTTTTTAATATCAAGAACTGCGCGCTGCATCTTCTTTTCACGCAGCAAAAATTCTTCTTCCTTTTTTGCTTCCTGTTCATCTGCATAGTCTGTAAATAAGCTAAGCTGTTCATATGAATCCTCTTTCTCAACGGATGATTCATAAACTACATTATTTGCAGTGATATTTATTCTTCTGACATAAAGATTCTTATCAGCAATACGGCTATAAAGCTTCATAACCGCATCAATAATCAGCTTTGTAGAGGATGTCTTTCGTCCGAGATTTATTGTTCCGTGGGCATTTTTTGGAATAGAACGTCCATACCGGTCTGTAGTTACTTCTCCTTTGTATTTTCTTTTAATCTCAGGATTGCTCAGATTGCTTACATCATATCCTATAGTTAAGCCCATCTGATCTGTCACAAGCCCCTTATCAACCAAGTCCAAGACAAGAAGATCCGTCATTTCCTGAACAACCAGTCTTGCTTTCTCATAATCATATGGTATATGCAGAACCTGTCCGGAGCTGATGCTGTTTACACTTGGCTTATAAGCCTTGATATCTGCTATTGTGCACGGCTCCCATCCCCATGCATGATCAATCAGAAGCTCGGCGTTTATTCCGAACAGTTTATATAGAAGGTCTTCATTGTAATAATCACTAGGTTTACCAATAGAACACCTTGCCACATCTCCCATCGTATACATACCGTATTCTTTTAATTTTCTTGCATATCCCCTGCCGATACGCCAAAAATCCGTTAGCGGTCTGTGTGTCCAAAGAATATGCCGGTAGCTCATCTCATCAAGCTCTGCTATCCTTACGCCGTCCTTGTCCGCTTCGGTATTCTTAGCCACTATATCCATAGCAACCTTGGCAAGATAAAGGTTGGTTCCGATTCCCGCTGTAGCCGTAATTTCGGTTGCTTCCAAAACATCCTGCAATATCCTCTTGACAAGCTCTCTTGCCGAAAGCTTGTATGTCTTCAAATACTGGGTAACATCCATGAAGACCTCATCTACCGAATAGACATGAATATCCTCCGGTGCTATATATTTAAGGTAAATATTATATATGCTTGAACTGTAATCCATATAATATGCCATTCTTGGTGTTGCAACTATATAATCCAAGGCCAGTTCAGGGTGCCTTTTCAACTCCTCATTATCATATGACGATCCGGCAAACTCATGGTTGGGGGCATGTCTTGCCCGTTCGGCATTTACTTCCTTCACTCTTTGAACAACCTCAAAAAGCCTTGGCCTGCCGGGGATACCGTATGATTTAAGAGACGGCGATACGGCAAGGCATATGGTCTTTTCGGTCCGGCTTGCATCGGCTACAACCAGATTGGTGGTCATGGGATCAAGTCCCCGTTCCACACATTCGACAGAGGCATAGAATGATTTTAGATCAATCGCAACATATATGTGATTATCCTGTTTCATAAAGGCTGCCTCCCAACATAAATAACTATGTTATTCTGTATTTTCGTTTACCCATTTGTTTATATCATTTACCGCCTGCCTGTTAAAAGGTATTTTATAAATATCAGCACTTGGAGATACTCATTGAGCTCTGAAACGGGTATTCCAAACACTTTTACATTTGTGTTAGAGTATTGCCCTTTGCTCCATTTGCAGTCATGGCAAGAGCACTAAGAACGGATACCGGAGAAATCAGCGTATTATTCTCATCCGACATGCTGTTCTGAAAAAGGCGTACGGCAAAATCGGTAACTTTTACGGCCGTATCTCCGGTTATGTCAACATCAGCTGTAACCACATTCGGCTTTATACCGGACATTAAATCTGTGTTTTTTACTGTATCATCAATTGCATTCTTTATTGTATCCTTTACCTTATTGCCGCAACCGGTTAATGAAGTTATCAAGGATAATGTAAGTGTAATACTCAGTACTGCGGCAAGAATTCTTCTTCTCATATGCCGGTAACCTCCCCCAATAAATTATAGTCTGATAAATCCGTCTAATAAATCAGCTAAATAAAACAGCCACTNGTTTAATTATATTACATTTATAATGTTTTTTCTATTAATAAAAAGTAATTTTACTGTTTATGGGATTGAACCTTTAATCACTATAGTGATGAGTTTCGTATTTCTCCGATTATAAAACAAGGCCCCAACAGTCAGTAACTTTTATACTGAATGCTTGGAACCTTTGATTGCTTTTACATGCGTTCACCAACCAGGCTGCCTAAAAAATCAAACAGATAACCTAAGAGCTTTTTTATTGGTCCTAAAGACGTATCATAATAATAATCAGATTCAAACCAGCCTTTATCCCTGTAATAATTTTTTTTAAGAAAAAACCGAGGATCTCTCCTCGGTTATATAATATATTCTCAGTGGGGATTCCCCCTTCTTAGGCGGTGGGTCAAATAGTATTATTATGTATAGGTACATTTATTATGATTGTCTTTCAAATACCGGCATATACTCCAGCGGTGCATCTACTCTTACGGTACAATTTCCGTCAAAGTATTCACCTGTGGAAGTCAGCTTCCANTTACCTGCAGGTAAGTACACTTCACGCTCAAACTNATTAAGCTTAAGAATCGGTGCCACCAGGTATTTGTCTCCGAACATATATTGATCCTCCAGCTCCCAGCACTTTGGATCATCCGGGAATTCATAAAACATGGTGCGGATAAGAGGGGAACCGTTTGTATGTGCCTCTTCATATAGCTTTTTAATATAGTCTTTCATGGATATACGTATATCATAATATTTTTTCATGATTTTGTAATTGTCCTCACCGTAGCTCCACAGCTCATTAGGCTGACCTGTTTTCTGATATCCTCCGCCCCAGTCTCTGTCATCCAGCGGTGGTATATTATACGGTCCACGGTCTCCGTGCATACGGAATACTGCCGAATAAACCGCAAACTGATACCAGCGTATCAACAGCTGTCTGAAATCCGGATCATTCACATCATCGGTCATAAATCCGCCAATATCGGTAGTCCACCATGGAATACCTGCCA
>JGI24709J26583_10001319_pt1 | contig 21038 bp, 14 predicted proteins | sample BioPla2DNA1_FD_26583 | JGI IMG/M metagenome (IMG submission 26583) | reverse complement strand
AAATACAAGAAAAAATATAAGACTAGGGGAAAATCCTATAAGGAATACCAAGAGGATAAGAAGGGCAGATCATGGAAAAGTAGACTCCAATTTGATATAGACAGAGCCATTAAAAAAGCTAAGGATTGGGAAAACTTCCTCCAACTTATGAAGGAATATGGATATGAAATCAAGCATGGAAAATATATTGCCTTCAAAAAAATAGAAGGCCAACAACGTTTTACAAGAGCTATGAGGATAGGGGAAGATTATACTGAGGAAAGATTAAAGGAACGAATCCTAGAAGAAGTTTCCATGCATAACAAAAGACCTAAGAGCCTTTTTAAGCCTTTAGATAAGATTATAGATATAAGTGCCAATGATAAGATTAAAAGCTATCCTGGATATAAATATTGGGCTACAAAGCATAATCTAAGTGCCATGGCTGAAACTATAAACCAAGTCAGAAATGAAGGTCTGAAATCAAGAAGTCAACTTGAAAAGGCCCTACAAGAAAAAGCAAGCCAAATCCAAAAAATACTGACTGATATTAAAGAAATTGAAAAGAATATTGACTCGAAAAATCAAATGATGGAAAACCGATATATCATAGAGCAGCATAAAGAAATCCATAAATATGCTGAGGAAAATCCTGAAGACAAGGCTTTTATTAATGAATATGGGCCTCAACTTATGCTTTATAAAAAAGCAGTTGCCGAAAGTTTCCAAAACACTAATGTTCTACCCACTAGCAAGCAAATATATAAAGATCTTGAAAAACTTCATACAAAAAAAGAGTCTCTCATCGAGAAACTCAATCAATCCCGTCAAGAACAGGATAGGTTATATCAGTATAAGAAAAATTATGATAATTATATGGGGAAAGAGGTCGAGCGATAAGCTCGATTCTAACTCCCAGAAAAACCAAGCATTTCTCTCTAAAATAGATTTACTACTTATAAGATTATAGTAAAAGGTTCTGTATACTTATTTTTCCAAGATAACTTGTCTGTATTTTCGCTTAAGATCTTATAGGTATGATTAGCTATACAATCTCCTAGTTCTTGGGTTCCAACCTTTACACCTAATGACTTTATTTCATTTGCTGAACAAAACTTGTATTTTTCAGAATCTATTTTTATAAGTTTTCTAAAAATTTCTTTTTGAGCATCAGTTAAAATAACTTCTACAATATCTGCTAACAATATTTCAAATGGCCTAAAAACAGTTTCCCCAATATCCGTTATATGTCTTCCACAATACCTGTAAGTAAGGTTACCAAATTCGTCTCTATTTAAAATCCCACTGCCAAATATTTCTTCAACAAACTCTCTTGATAAATCGTTTATATTTTCTCTATTAGCTGTTTTGTTAAATCTCTTTACAAATTTTCTTAAATCCTTGTTTTTAACTAATAACCTATAATCTCTTTTAGTAATCTCATCAACAGGTATACAATCATCATTTTCTACAGGTATATTTTTACTTAAATAACGTGCTTCTTCTTCATTGAATTTATAAGCCCCACCTACAGGTTGGTATTTACCTGTTCTTGTATTAGGCACTAGAAAATATTTACCATCAATTTTTATTCTAAATAAATAAGCAAAAGATATTCTAATGGTACTATTCTCTTGCAATTTCCCTTCTCTTTCTAACTTTCTTTGAGTAGTTTTCCATTGCTCTTTACCAAATAAATTCAACAATTTAGGTATTATATCACCAATTGCATACTCTAAAATAGAATAGCCTATTAACAATAATATTGCCGATTTTGCCAAATTCGAATTTAATTCATATTTATATATTAAAAAGAGACCTAATATTATTAGAAAAACAGGAAATATAAGATTTTTAAGCTCCTTCTTCAAAGATTTATTCACCTCCAATCGGAACACTTACATGTCCAATAGCTACACATATTCCATCTTTAATTAAATAGCATTCAATATAGTGGGGTCCTGCAAAAGATGTAGACTCAATAATTTCTCTCCCCCTATCTTTAATCTGGCCACGAATGCAATTTTTTCTTTCTGCTATTTCTCCTATGTTCCTTACCTTCCATAAAACTTTATCATAGGAAGGGCAATTTGTATCTTGTATCTTACACTTCACTTGAAAATTAAACGGAATAAATTTTTTAAAAGAAGGTGCATATTTCTCTAGGTATTTTATAATCGACATTTCACTGAATCCATTCCCTGAAACTTTGCACTCTATGGCCACATCATATTTCTCATATACAGGATACAAATCATCAATAAACTCTTCTGTATCATCATATTTAATCTTTGAAAACCTATTATTTAATGACTCTTCTACTAACTCATCCCAATAAGAATGGTTGAAAAAATCTCCCCAGGCCTTTAAAGCCTTTTTTTTAGTACAATCCGTCTCAAATAAAATATCTAAATCATCTAGCTTGTTACGAAGACGATTTTTCCAATTTTTCATTCTCGTATAATCAATATCTCTAGTGACCAATGCTCTTCCATCATCCACTGGAGCTTCTACTTCTAAATTTATATCAAGTCTATCCACTATTGCTTTCATAGAGAAATAAAAAACTTCATCTAATCTTTCATAACTAGTATCAAGATTTTCATCACATAAAACCGTTTGTATAAGTCCGCTAGGCATATTATTCCAAAACTTTCTTGATTTACAAAACATTTTAGAAAGTCTTGTGATTTTACGCAAATTATCCCCTTTACACTTAATTTGTTCTTTAAACCATAAATCTAAAGCTCTTAAATCTCTAATAGACCATTCTGGTCCTGCATGTTCGTAAATATATTCATTATCATCCTCATTCTCCTTGTATCTTTTATATAAAGCAAAGTCCACATGATAACCTTCTGAGTATTTTACTCTTACGCAGTTCGTTTTAATCTCAGGTTCTACTGTAAACTGTTTTGTTTTCCGTCTGAGAGCATTACCCACAATATTTCTAGTGGCTAAAGGACCTAAACTTCCCAAATTATCCGAATCAAAAACTATACCTACATCGATATCATAATCACTTTCATCATTTTGAATAACTGTATGCATAGCCATGCTTCCTTGAATTCTATCTTCAGCTACTTTATAATCCGTATATTTTTCCTCGTTATATTCAATTAAACCATCCTTCAGTCTCTTTACATTTAGTTTCCTTTTTTCTCTTAATTTGGCCTGCTCTGTTTCGGGAAGAATAACCTTCTTTCTATAAAAATTATTAAATTCAGTAGAACAATCAAACATTAAGATCCCCCCATTCCATTGCCATAACTAGTGCAAATATTCTTTATACACTTTAAGTCTATTGTTTATAATTTCATCATCTGGATCCATCCTAAGGGAATATTGAAAATATGCCCTTGCCTTACTAAATTCCTTTTGCATATCATAAGCATGTCCCAATTTTTTCACAATATATAGCAATCCTGGTGTCTTTTCATTAATCTCCTCTAACAGCTCAATTGCTTTGTTAGGTTTATTTATTAAACCATAGGTTATGGCTAATCTATATTTATAGTTAATTTCTTCTGGGCTCTTGTTTGATAAATACTTGTAAATCATCATAGCATCGTCATATTTTTTTAATTCTATATATATTTTACCTTTCAAAGAATATATATTGTCTTTAAAGCTATCTCTACGTATAGATTCAACTTTCTCAATATTTATTTTCTCTATTTCATTTAAGCTCTCATAATATTTTCTTTGGTAGAAGCAAGAATATGCAATATGATATATTAAATCCTGTGAGCTATTGTCATTATTTCTCTCATATTTTAAAATATTTTCTGCTTCAGTATAATGATTTTCATGGTATAAAGTTATGACTTTCTGTAACCAATCCTCACCAGAAGTCCTTTCAATTATTTTTATAGAAGAAGATTTTAAAATAAAATTTTTATTTAATACCCTTTCTATAATATCCTCTTTAAAAGCATTTATATTTTGATATCTATCTTCAGGGTTTCTTTGTAGTGCCTTTAAAATAATCTCTTCTAAATCCAAAGAAATATTATCATTAATCTCTCTTGGCTTAGGAAAAGGAATATTATTTATCACTTGAATAGGGGTTTCATGAGGTGTTCTCCCTGTAAGTAGTTGATATAACAGTACCCCCAGAGAATAAATATCTGAAATAAGATATCTTTTATTAGATCCCGCTACCTCTGGAGCCATATATGCCCATGTTCCACCTGCATCTACTGTCTTTATAAATACATCTTCAATAAACTTGCTAGTGCCAAAGTCTGTTAATTTTACATCCTTACTATTAAAAAGAATATTTTGAGGCTTAATATCGCCATGACATATGTTTTTATTATGAAGAAATTCCACCCCATCTAATATTTCTAAAAATATTTGACACACTTCTTTAATCGTCTTAGGATTTTTAAACCCAAAGTCATCTAATTCTTCCGCAAGGCTTTCACCCTTAAAAAGCTCCATCTCTATGATAAAAATACCATCTATCCTTCCCATCCAATTAATTTGTATGATATTTGAATGTTGTTCTCCAATCAACTTTATCCCTTCCGACAAGGCATGGTCGCCTCTCTCCTGGTCCTTTGGTATTTTCAAAGCAACAATTTCCTCTGTCTCAAGATGTACTGCAGACCAAACATATCCAAAAGTTCCCTCATTAATATAGTCTTTTAAAATATATTTATTGCCTATTTGTAAATTCTTTTTAGGATAAAAATCGTACTTCCTTTTAGCCATCTTATCACCTCACTTTTATCCATTGATTAAAAGTTAGATTTTCTTTTACACCCGAAGCCACACAATGATAGACCAAATACTCTGTAATCCTCCCATCAATGCCCTGAACCCTCACCCCATTACTCATAAGAAACCCCTCATCAAATATACGTATAAAGTCTGTAATATCTCCTGGTGTTACCTTGGGATAAGTCCAATAAACAAACAATATTAGCGGGACTCTTCTCCCTAGTTGGTTATAAGCTATAAGGAGATTCTGTATTTTTTCTTTAAGCTTTCCATTTTTCAATCTGCTATTATCATATCTTTCAAACTCACAAAGTAATAAAGGTATATTGTCAATAATTGAATACCAGATAGAATCCGGTCTTACTATTGGCTCTCTCTCAGCTTTATACTCACCTGGCAAATCTGCTACTTTTATATTCATATTTGCTATAGATGAATTGTTAATTTCCTCATATGGATAAACTGGACACTCAGATATTGCTGTTACTCCATCTATAGTCCTACCTATTGCTGTTAAGTAATTTAATCCCATTGTATGCACTGTCTCCGAATAGTCTCTTATGCCATAGGTTGTCATCATAGGAAATAACTTTTTTCTGATTTCACCTGTTATTAGTTCTTCTCTTATATTTTTTACAAGTATTTCTCTATCCATTGAAAACTCCCCATTCATTAAGAACTTCTGGTGATTCTCCCCCATGTATTAATGCTTTTGTTCCAACCTTTACAAGCAAAGGAGCTGGAATTGATCTACCACATATCAGGGCTTCTCCTGTGCTGAGAGATGGTAGTTCATCTATATCAGCCTTAGAAAACATATCGCTAGTTTTAGCCATAAACCTTTGATCATCAGGATTTTTTAAACGCATTGTTATTATAGTATTACATTGCGATGTTACATCTGGGTCTAATTTTGATGGCCTTTGAGATATAATAGAAAACCCCACTCCAAATTTTCTTCCTTCACTTGCAATTTTTTTTATGATTTTCTTCGATATACAGGCTACACCAGCTGGAGCAAAGTTATGGCCTTCTTCATATACTAAAAAGCATGGCCTAGTTTGTCTTCTTTTATCAGCAGCAGCCCTCATTATTTCACTTGATATTAAGGCAGTTATAATTTGCCTTGCATCATCTGAAAGTCCCTGAAGATCAATAATTACTAATCTTCCTTTGCTATCTCCTTTTTCTCCTACCATATCGTATATATCACTCGGTTCACCGATGGCTCTAGTATAAAAACTTCTAGCCTCGTTTATAACTCGACCTAATTTAGCTGCTGCTACAGCGGCACTTCTTGCATTAAGAGCTTTTGCCTCAGCAGGACTTAGCTCTTCCCAATCTCTTAATTCTTCTAAATCTCCAGCTAATATTTCCCTTAAATCTTGTATGTCCCTAGGTGGATTATTATATTTTGCTATCCAGTACCTAATTGCAACATCTAATACTCTTTCTTGAGGTTCTGTTAATCCCGGTAATATAGATGACAGATCATCCATATCTAAACGATCAAATTGTAAAGCTAAATGTTTGTTTTTATTCATATATTTATAATCAAATGAGTCTATTTGTGGAGTGTATACTTTAATTCCTCCACCTATGTCCTGTAATTTTTTTAGATTTTCGTGTATCTTTAATATACTATCTTTATCTTTCTTATCTTCAATATGGTCTAAATCCTCATTAAAATGTAATTCTCCTTTTGAAAAAGCTTTTCCATACTCACCATGAACATCAAATACAATTACTGTTCCATTCATTTGTGCCACTAGTCTCTCAATTATTCTTCCTACAGTATATGACTTACCTGAACCAGTCATAGCAAGTATTGCCAAATGCTCTGTTACTAGCTTATTAACATCCAAATATACAGGAACGATATTCTCACCTCTGTCATAACCTATTAAGTTTCCTATATGAAGACTTGTATTCTCATCAAACCTATAAAAACTTGACAGGAAATCATAATCAACTCCATATACCTTTTCTCCTGGGTCTAGAGCTCTCCTAGGAATCTTTATTTGGCCTGAGGAATCTCTAAATCCCACCAATTCAATAGTTCCAAATAATGTTTCTCCTGTTACCTGTGCCCCTGGTAATATTTCTAACTGTGATAAACCCTCTCCCATATTAGAATTATATAATATGTTGTTTCTTGATATAGAAACAATCCTTCCAAGTACATAAGTTTCGGGCTCAATATTTGATTCTTTGTGTCTAATCTTAACAAACTCTCCTCTTTTTGCTGAAAAGCTATCTTCTAAGGCAATCTTTAGATCATTTGGATTTCCTGTGTTTCCAACTAATTTGCCAATATATTTATCCATTTGTATCCTCCTATTCTTCCTCAAATATATCTAAATCCTCTTTCCATATAGCTTCTAAACTCTCATTTTTAAGCATTTCTCTCGCATGTGATTTATAATATTCTAAAACCCCAGGTCTTACCCCTATAGGTTTTAATGCGTATTTTGCATACCAAAGAGGTATTGGCAATGCCTTAGCTTGATCAAAAGTTATTAAAGACATTATTTCCGAACACAATTTATCAAGCATATCGCAATCCCAATCTTCAGTCTTGCCTAATACTTCAACCAATAGTGGTGGAGTATTGTTCCCTGCCTTTAAATGCATTCCTATAAGCCCCATTTTTCTAACTGATGCAGGTTCTATACGGTTGTCCTTAGTAATACCATCAAATTGAAAGGCAGCTGTCCTAGATCTTTTTACCAAAATTCCATTCAGTAGTCTTTTAATTCCTACAGTATGAATTTTATCCATGTACTCATCAAGCTTTAATACTATGTTTTTCCCTATTGGATCTGGTATATATTTGATATTATCTTTTGTTAATGCAAAAAATATAGCCCCAAATCTTTTGTTTCCAATAGATGCAATTTTAACGCCATTCTTGTTAAATGGATAAACTCTTTCCTTATTATTTTCCCAAAATTTAGATATAGTGTCCTTGCACAACTCGTAATATTCTACAATGTCTAATCTTTCAGAAAGGGGAGTGTCTGCTCTTTCTAATATCAAAGGAACATCCATTATGATTAAATCAGGAAGATCTTCTTCTTTCAATGTATTTTCAAGTAACTTGTAAGCATTAATCATATCTATAAATTTCAATTTTTTTTGCCAATCTAAATCATCTATCTCATCTACATCAACTATGCTCTCCTGTTTTGTTTGATAAATAGAACCTTCTTGGATTAAGATATCTTGCCTTACAGCTCCAGAAATATATAAAACTCCTCCGAAAGCACTAGTAGTCCTGTTAGCCGTTGATATACCTGCACAATTTATTGTCATGGGTTGAATCAAATCTAAAGTTCTAATTACTCCTTCTTCCTTCAATAAAGGAGCTATCTTATCTATAAATCTCATTTTATTTGAAAGCTTAGATACTGTTGCTGGTAACCCTAATTGCACATTTGCCACAATACTTTGAGAAATAGGAATTCCTACATTGTAATTACCATCCATCTTTCTTCATACCTCCCTTCAATACTTTAATAAATGAATTTAATCTTCTTTCACTCAATAGTTCCTCTCCCTTGCAAGTTATTTGCCCATTTTCAATTAAATCTTTCTCATCTAATTCATGCTCTATAACCTTAAGGGAGTTATCATCAAGTGTTTTATTGAAATATTGATTGAAACTTTCCAGCATTTCCTCATCTAATCTATAGCCTGCTGCAATTAACATTAAAACTTGTATAAGTTCCTCTTGAATTATATTTACACTTTGCTCTATTTCTTGTGATTCTTTTTCTATCACTTCTTCTTTTATACAGTCAATAAGATGCTTCTTGAGTTCATCATGCTTATGACTTAATTTGTAGTCTAGTAGAGGTAATGTGATAACAGTAATTAATCCACTTCCAGTGTCTTTGCGATAATGAATTCCAAGGACTCCTTTGCTACTAGTGAATATTTTGTCTTGAGCTATACTTTCTATCCTATAATCACAATGAATTCCTTCATAATTTACTTCTTCTTTTAGTAATAATATATCTATAGATATATCAAAAAAATCCTTTAGATTACATTCAGTTAAAGCAGGAGTAATTATTAGCTGATTATTAGGGGCTTTAAGCCAATCCCTTAATTTTTGTAATTCATTTTCTTTAAATCTTGTTAATAATATTCCAGGCAAAAGAAGAAGCCCTTGACAAATTTCATCTATATCTCTTTTCTGAATCTTAGCATACTTTTCTAGAACTTTATACTCAGTCCTTGACCCATATTCTTTTAAAATTTGTATTATCATAGTAACACAACCTTTGTTTTAATGAGGTTCATACCCTCTAATTCCTGTTTTTCTATTGCACTATCATGCCAGTCTATCTCTCCATTCTTTTCCACTACATTTTTAAAGAATTCAAAAGTAGATTTTTTACCCTTGAAAAACTCTCTCCCCTCCTGAGACAAATTTGCCATCTTTAATTCTATATTTTTTTGAGTTTCTCCATAAGTTCTTTCTTTAGGGTCTTCTGCCAAATTAAATTCTACATTTACTTGTTGCTTCCCCTGGGCTCTACGGATAGCATCCATAGTGCTTATAAGGCTATTGTCATATAATTTATTTCTTTCTTCTTTTGCCTTACCCATAACATTAATTTTTTCACCTTCTATTAAGCCTATATATTGTTTCATTTCCGCAATTAATTCTTGATAATAAGCTGAGAATTCTTTAGGTTCAGACTCTAGTTCCAATTCTTTATTATCAATTTCTTCAACTAAACCTCCTGAACAGAAAATTTCTAAAGTCTCTATATAATTATTTAAATTTTTTACTTCTGTTAAGTTCTTAAGGTTCTCAGGTGCATCACTGAAATATTCTGCCCATCTTTTAGCATCTGGCAAATCATCTATATAGCAGTCTACTATTTCTTTAAAATTTTTGAAGATTGATTTATATTCTCCCATTACGCCTTTATCATTAGACCATTTAAACTCTGAAGTGGTTTTCCCTTCAATACCACACTCGTTTAAAATCTGCTCTAATCGTTCTATTGCTTTACTATATTTAGCTGTTTGAAGATTATAAGCAAGAGTGTAGGTCTCCTTAACAGTTGTTTTGTATTTTGAAGTTGAAAGTTCCTTATAATTTGTAGCATATTCTAATTCAATGCTATATCTATTTAATAAGTTGGTTATTGGGAATATAGGAAATGCAACCCCTCGATATTCACCTGCCTTTTTTATTTCCGTAATCATATCTGTAATCATTTTTGCGGCTGGAACCTTTATTTCTTTCACATATTCATGAAATAGTTTAATATGGCGTATCCTAAACCAAAGTTTTTCCTTATCATCATCTATCTTCAGGTTTTTGATTATATTTGGACTAAATGCAGAATTTAACTCCCAACCGTCTTTATCATAAATATATTCCATTAATTCATAGAACATATCTAAATTTTTGAGCACAGCTCCCCATATATCTAAAGGATCTTCCTGCCTTGTAATTAAGGAATCAATTTCGATGCTGTCCATATATTTCTTGCCCTCTTCTAGCTTTTCTTTATAATATATATTCTGCATGTCTAGGGCATTCAAATAAGGCCCTTCTATTATTTCTCTTAATTGATTTTTCTCTTCAATGTAGTCTTTTTCAAACCAATTTTTTACTCTATCATATTTTTCATTTAGGTCATTAGATTTAACTCTTTCTAAAAAACCTTCTGTTTTGCGTATTAATTTCAAGGCAATAAAAAATTGTACCCACTGTTCTAGTATCTTTTTGGGCTTTACTTTATCGAAACCACTAAAAAAATTCTTTCCTTCAAAATCATTTAGGCTTCTCCTTTGGGACCCTATAAAAGATAAAAAATGAATAAACGCACTGGGAATACCTACATCAAAGCTAGAACTGTTATCAAATATTCCTGTATTTTTAAATCCTTTCTTCTCCATAATTGTTCCGATGTGTACATTTCTCATAATTGACAACAAATCTTGATATTCACCGTCAGAGAGTTTAACTTTTGGATCTGAACCAAGTTGCTCTATAGTAGCATTATTAATAAGCATCCTCTTAAAAGCCTCAGCTAACAAATTAATCTGCTTATAATCCCACTGATTCTTATAGATAATAGGCCTAAGAATATACCCTTTTTCATCTATTTCATCAAACCAATTTCTAGCCCCATGGATAAAAAAGTCATTTAATTTTCTAATCTTTTCACGATAAATAATACCTATTTCATTGGCCGAATCCCTAAAATCAACCATTTCTTTAGAAACAGACATCACTTCTAAAACTTCTTTTTGTAATCTAGATATTTGAAGTGGTATCAAGCACTTACCCACCTCTTTAAAATCTCTTTTAACTTTACTAATTATTTCATCCATAGGAGTATCAGATAAAATATAAATTGGATGGAGTCCTTTACTTAATAATCTCCTATCCTGTAAACCTTTGTATAGTTTTTCCTCATCCTTGCCCCAAACTATAGTAACTATATTGTTTGGATTTACAGTTAACCAAGGTCCTTCTTCTACCGTCGTCCTCATACAAGGCAGACCTTCTAGCTCAAAGCTTTCTATGTCATTATAGTTTATTTCTAAAGATCTGATAGAACCTGTTAAAATTCTTTTAACCTCTCCCTCCCTATCTTTTTTCATTTCTTTAATATATTCTTCTAGTTCCTCATTTTTTTCTCCATCAGTTAAGTAGCTAAATTCACCCTTATCTACCCGATACCTTTTATTTAACTGATAAAGATAAGCAAAGTTAGGTCCTATATAAGTTGGTATTAGCCCATCTTCCTCAACTATTTTCATAATATATTCAAAAATAATGCTTGCCGCTTCTTCTACCCCTTCTTCTGGATACAACATCCTTACTTGATCTAAAAATGTCTCTTTTCCTGAACCTATAATATATTCATGGTCTTCCACATTTAAAGAGTACATTTTTAGATTTTTCAAAAGTACTTCCAAGTCAAAAGTAGAGCCAAAGGTATTTACAAACTGATTTCCTTCTTGTCTTTCATATCCTACACTGTGAAGGTACTCTCCTAAACCATCTTTCTTTAGCTTTATTAAATAGAAATCTTTGAAAAGCCTTGTCCCATCTGATGCTTTAGCTTCAACCATTCCTTCTAGTTCATCTTCTGTGTAATTTGTCTTTGTTATAGGTAGCTGCATGAGTAATGCATTTTTTATTATATGCCTATATTTTTCTTTACAATTAATATAATCAAAGGCAGCTTTGTCTATTAAGCTATTTTGAAATCTAGAGCTTGTTCTTAGTAAGTCTTCTAAGGCTTCTCCCGTTTTTATGTCAGGTTTTCCAGATATTAAATGGTCTAGCTCTGCCATAATTACATTGAGCCAACCAAAATTTCCACCTGCAATAGTATAGGCCGCTTCAACCAGTCCTTCTGGATAAGTGTTCATTTTCCCGTCTTCTTTTAGATGATTCATAAAATCTGATATATCTGCAAAAGTATTATTTTTTAACTCACAAATAGAAATTCTTCTCTCTAAAGCTCCAATCCCTCGAATATGGTAACCTATCACTGGAGAGCAAAGTAACATAAAAGATGTATTAGGAAACTTTTTTCTCGTGTCTTCATGTTTAATCGCAGATGAAATTACTTTTATAGCTTCTCCATCAACTCTTCTTATATTTTCTTTATCTTTCTCTAAACCATATTTTGCAATTTCACCAGCAGTCTCTACCTCTTCACATACTATTAGCAAATGGTCAATATTGCAGACTTTTAAATACTCCGTAGCTTCCTTGACCATCCTATCTAGAGTTCTCATGTCCAATAGCAAATCATCTTTTTCTATTTCTTCTAATTTTAATATGTCTTTTAACTTTTCTTTCTTAAATCCAAAAGGTAAAAGGGCATTTTGCAATTCTTCAATTACCTTCCCTTGCATACTAGAGTCTGGATCTTCTGCTAAATAAGATAAGGCTGTATAAACACCATAGGCAACCCAGTTTTCACTAGTTAAATCTTCATGGAGCATCTGAGAATACCTAATAAATATAGGTAATATACCATCACCAAAGTTTTCTTTTAGTACCCTAACCTTTTTTGTTTCGCCATCTTCAGATATAATCCATCCCTTATCTATCCCTATGGCCTCTGAAATCACCTCAAATCCAATCCTAGACTTTCCTATCCCCCATTTACCTATAACGGGAAATATTGTAGCCATTCCTGAGTCTTTCATTGTACCAATAAAAGATTTGAAAATATTATAAAATTCTTTTTGACCAACCATTGGTTGTGTAAGTGGGAATTCACTCGTTCCGTTAATAGACCATGTACTCAATATAATCCCTCCTAAAACTCTAATTTGATAAGTTGCTTTTTAATATCGCCTAATAATCCTCGTCCATGTCTCGGTTGTCCTTGTTCTGAGTCAACTATCCTAAACTTCCCCTTTTCTGACCCTTCCATAAAAAACCTATCTATCCATCTACTACTGGATTCTTTGTTTTCTGGATCAAGTTTAATTCTTAATCTTTCTCCTACCTCTTCTGTTGGGAAAAATCCTCTTGTATCTTGAAGTTCTCTAATCAGGTCTTTTAAAAGATCAAGTTCATTTAGAGAATCATCTAGAAAGAGACTTTCATAAACATCTACAGAAACATCTTCTTTTAGCTTATCCTTGTTTATTTGGTATTTACCATATCCCCTATCTATGAACCAATCTAGGTATTCAAATAACAAAATTGGCATTTTACAATAGCTCCCTATTTGTTTTAAAGATGGTTCCTTCTTGTTTAGTCCTCTCAATTCAACATCTTCCATTTCAGATATTTCTAATTTTTTTGCCCAGAATGGCCCCAAAACCTGCTTTGAATATAGATGCATTAAGCTATTTAAATTCTTTGTATTATTATTTTTATTTAATATAAAATACTTTTCGTTTTCAATAATAATATATGCCTTACTATTATTTTTTAAAAATCCACCTTCGAAAAATATCCCTGATCCACTTATCATACCTATCACTAGTGCCCTAACTCTGATGGAATACTTCAGTAATTGCTCTGCAAGTTTTATCTCCCACCCCTTATCTTCTTCATATGCTTTTACTAAATTTAATGCTTCTTCTGTCAGTGAATAACCATTGTCCGTTTTTTCTATTAAATTGCACCCTGATATTACAAGTTTAGAGCTATTACCTTCTAAACCAAAAAGTCCATATACTTCATCGGCCCTAACAATTCTACCTTTTTCATCAGTTTTGTAGTTTAAATAGTCTCTAGCCACATCCACCTTAGTCTTGCTTTCTATATTTGTAGGAAGCTTTAATAAAATCTCTGGCCATCTTTCTATGCTTGAAGTATCTGTCCAAAATAAGTCAGTTGTCAAATGTATAATCATAGCAACCTCCTTAATTCTTCGATATAATCTTTTATCATTATTTTAAATTTTCTAGACCTATTTTTTATGATAATGCCTTCTGATGAATATAATCTTTCATCGAAGCTCTGATTCAAAATATACTCTCCATCCTTATAAATAAATTGTCTTTTATCTATTAATTTAAATATAATAGAATGTATATCTGGAGCCTTATTGGGAAATAAGTAAAAATGATTATTGTCACAAAATGATTTTATAAAGTCGTTGAAATCCCCTATTTTATTCTCTTTCCCTTTTTGATCATAGATATATATTTCTATAGTCTGCTCCATATAAGGATTCTTCATGTCTTTAGGACGTAAGGATAGAGCATTCAGGCCCTCTGCCTTATATTCAGAAATAAGCATACCTAAAACCACAGCAAAAGTTTCCCAAGGATGAGATAATATTTCTCTAATGTCTTCTTTTACTTCATAGTCGATATATATATATGGAGTTAGAGTATATAGATTTTTTGTCTTTAAGGGACTTAAGTTTATATTAGAACTAATTTTTCTCTCTTTCACCCATATTTCATTAGGAGTCTTTCCTATTTCAGTTACATTAGCATCTTCTATCTCTACAGCTAATTGCATAAAATTTAATTTATTTAAGACAGTGCGATAGTCTGGGTAGCCATTAAATACTGGTCTGTAGAAAGTTTTTATTTCATTATTTTCTTGCAATTGACTATCTTTAATTTCTAATATTCTATCTGCAAATTTAGGAATATAATCAATAAACTCATATAAAGCCTTTCCATCACCACTCTGCCCAATAGCATAGGCCTCATGGTAAAGTTTCCATAATAAATAGTCTAATAAGGGAGGATAATAACAAACTAGAGAAGAAATCAAATCATCCCTATTTACCTTCCCACTAAAATCAATCCATTTTCTAGTTATTACAGCTTTATCCCCTGTGCATTTAATAAAATCTAATTCTATTAAGTAAGAAGGTATATCTTGGCATTCGACCTCTCCATAATCATAAAGATGATCTAATTGTTTTATTAAATTTTTAACATCGACCATTATATCACCTACTCTCCAGTAAGGATTCGTTAAGTTTATCCATATTAAAGTTACCTTCTATTAAATCTTCTACATCTTGTTTAGCTTCTTGAATTATTTTTTTAGCTTCTAATAACTTTTTAAAATGCTCTTTAGTATTATCAGATATTTTATCCACTATCGATTTGTTGCTAATTATTGGTATACGCATTTTTTCAAAATCAGAATTTGCAACTCCGCTCATAATAGCACCACTTGAATACTTATCAATTTGTATATTAAATAATTCATTTAGAAAGATAGCATGTAAATATTCAGGAGTTAATATTTTTGAAGTAGATCTTAATACGACCAATCCTGTCGTGCAAATACAACCATCTAAATCAGCTGTTATAATCCCTACTTTTTTCGAACCACTTAACGTTGATATAATTACATCTCCTTCTTTCACCTTTAATTGTGCCCTATCTGGAGCGTCTTTTACATCCATTAACTGAGGGCTAATTAAATTATTTATAGATGATAAATCGATGTATCTTATTTCTTTAATATGATTTCTATTTATCCTTTCTTTAGAAATCTTAAAATGATTACCTATTTTATCTAATTTAAATAGTGCCTTATCATAATAATTATATCTGGGGTGATAAAAGTCTCCATCTATTCTTTCTTCTATATCTTCTTCTTTTATCCACTTGTTTTTTTGTTTTTCAGCATCTATTTTTATTTCTTCTAGCTTACTTAACTCCAGTTCATTCTCTAATATTTCCTTATTTTTTTCCCTTAATTTCTTCGCTTCCTCTCTTAATTCTTCTGCACTTTTAACCTTGTTTCCGATATATTCTTGTATTTCAAGAGAGGGTATTGGAATTAATAATTGTCTAATATTTTTATTAGTCAAGGAAGGTTGTACCCCTCCATAAGCATATCTTTTCATCTGTAATTGGCAATAATTTGTAGCCATGAATACAGTTAAATATTCGCTAGAAACAATATTGGCATCAACTTTTATTCTAGTAAGATTTTGCCCCATTGCAATTTTTGAAATTTTATCTGGTATCCTACAAACTCTTCCTATTGTTCCAACCCTTGTTATAATTATATCATCAGACTCCGCCTGAATCGCAGGTTGTTCTTGGTATATATATTCTTGTACACCAATCAAAGTATCTCTATCTAGCATCAAATCATTCACATTTTGAACCCTAATCAAAGGTACACCTATTCCTTCCGGTAAATACGATTCTGAAGGTATTCCTTGCCAACCTATAGGAGAATTCATTTTTAATATTACCTTGTCTAGTAATTCAACCCTCATGCCTGATTCATTTATTTGTTTTTCATTGTTTATATATTTACTATGATAAAAATGAGCATCCATTCTCTCGCTATCCATTTTTATTCCACTAAAATAGATTATACTAGGCTGTAAACTATTTATATAAATATCATCCATTCTTCCACCTCCTATTATAAATTCTCTGGCATCCCTTTTTTATAGGCTTCTACAATCTTTAATAAATCATTCCTATCATCACCTAGGTGAACTTCAGCATTATTCTTGACTTCAAATCCAACTTCATCTGCCACTGCCATAAATACAGGTCCTTGTTTTTCTCCAACATGTTCTTTCTTTTTAATATAGAGTAAGGATGTTTTTGCCCCTGCACCAGATAATTTAAAGGTTTCCTGAGGTAAACTTACCACTGCCTTTAATAATGCCTTACCTCCTTCAAATTCTCCTGTAACAGAGTTTTTCTTTCCCATAATATACTCTCTTACATATTGGTCTCCTGAATTGGATAGAATTCCATCTGGTACTACCATCATCATAAGGCCACCTGGCTTTAATAATTGCAAACATCTGTCAATGAATAATACTGCTGGGTCTATTGAATTTACCTGACTCCACTTTCCTTTGCTATTTGGTTTAGACCCTAATGATAGACCATCTGGTCTCATCCTACTACTTCCATCTTCGTCAATATCACTTGAATATAGCTCAATTAATTGTTTACCATCCTTATCTTTTTGGGTAACACCACCCTTTTTAAAAGGAGGATTGGTTATGATGGCATCAAATGTCTCTGCTTTTAGGCTAGGTGTATTTAGAGAGTTTAAAGTTTGGAAAATAGGAGCCTTTAAGGCACCATGTAAAGCCATGTTAAGCCTTGCTTTTAGGACCATACCTGAACTTCTATCAGCTCCAACAAAGCAATGATCTAACATTTTATCAAAGAGTGCCTTGTGTTGCTCTTTATTGCCTGATAATTCGTATAACATATAATTTTTTATTTCCTCTAATGCTTTGATTAAAAAACCTGCTGAACCAGAGCAGGGGTCTAGAATCCTCAAGGTTGGAATCCCTGTTTTAGGATCTGTAGCAATAATCTTAGCTGCACCCTTGTCTGTTAAATCATGCATGACCATTTCTACAGCTGCCTCAGTAACTTGTCTAGGGGTGAGATATATTCCCATACCACCTTTATTTTCATATTTCCCTCTTAACAAAACATCAAATACTCTTCCCAATACATCACCAGTTAAATCAAGTAAAGTAGCAGGTCTTTCCACACCATTGTCTTCTATGTTTCCAAGATCTTGTAATGCCTTCATTACAGTTTCATATATATTAGGATTTTGTAATTTTAAGTAATCGTCTTTAGAAAAGATTGTAATTTTTTCTCCCTCGTCATTTACTGCAATATAATCCTCATGATTTTTTATTTCTTTAAAAGCCTCTCTTATAGCTTCTATAGACTGTTTTTTATCTTCTGATTTTTCTAAGTTGTTATAGTCGAAAATTTCACTATACTTTTTACCGGCTAAATTACCTTCTTTTAAAATATAATCCCTATTATTTAAGCGAAACTCTTCCATAAATATAAGTTTGCAAAACTCATCTATGGCATCATTTGAGTTGTTTACATTATCGCCTGAAGCATATATTTGCTCATGTATATCGTTAAATCTACGCTGAAGTTCACTATACATTCTAGCGGACCAAAGATCCTTTTTTGTGTATTCTCTTTTTTTCGTAAACATTTTGTCTATTTTTACTGATTGTGGTATCTCTGATATACTTTTCATATCTTCCACATTTAGATATACATTGCTTACTCCATTAGTTATCCATGCATAAGCTGGAAATGGGCTCAATTCCATTGCCTCATAGTTAATCTCAGTTACTAAATCCGGGCTTAATTCAATACTATCCTCTATCTTTTTTGTATATACATAAACAGAGTTTCCCCCTGCTATAAAACTAGTTTCATCCAATTCCTTAATTTCTTTATATCCTAATTCATTTAGCCTTGCTTTTAATTGTTCCATTAATAGCCCTCCTTAATATTTTTAAATTTTACTTTGATTTTTATTTTCTTGAAATTATAACTCCATTAGGAGTATAATAGTTTTCGCTTTTCTCTACTATATTCAAAAGTTCTGACTTGCCTATGGTAAATGGAATTTCTTCCATAATCTTGCTAATAGGTATTTTAGGTTTTTGAGCAAATAGTTCATCTAGTACTTTAATAACTTTATGTTCTAAATCACTATTCCCTACTGAAAACATACCATCCCTTTCTGATATATTTTTATCCATTTCTAAGAATAAACTTACTTGTGATTTATTCCAATCAATTCCCACTTCATTAATTCGACTGTGCACCTCGTCTAAGGTCTTTGGCGTCTTTAATTGCTCATATATTTTACTAATCATCCCCTAACCCTCCTTCCTTTAATCTTTATTTTTGAAGTAATTCTATATATCTTCTCATGCTTTTAGAAATCTGTTCTTCAGCTTCTTCAGGCAACCTTGGTATAGATATTTTTTCAAATACATTTCTACTTAAAATTCTATAATATAGTCCTACAGCACCTACTTCAATCTGCTTTAAAATAATAGGTTGCTTAAATAAAAACAATAAATAATATGGATCTATTCCCTCTGGTTTAATATTATAAAAAGCATCGCTAGCCATCATATCTTTATGCTTATCAGTTATAATAGTTGTAGCATGATTATCTGTTCCAGTAGCACTACCTGACTTTGCAGTAATTAGTTCATTTTCCTTTAAGATATAACGTATTCTGCTACTTAAGTTTTTATATAAATCTATTTCATTGCTTGTTATTACCGATAAATCCGAATCTACATTTGATATATTAATATATTTAACTTCTGTATCATCATTCATATGAGGTTTAATTGATTTTTTTATTTCTACAATTTCTCCTATTGCTTGCCAATATAAATCTTGTCGATCTTTATTAATTATTTCATACAAAGCACTTTTTAGAAAAGTGTAATACTGAGGGTCTAGCCTTTCAATTTGTAATTTATCTGATTCTAAAAAACACATTTTGGGGATTTCAAATATCCAATCTTCTTGAGCGAAATACTCACTAAATATTTCAATAGCACTATTATATAATTTATTAGCTTCTTTTTTTTCTTTGATAATTCCTATATTATCAGATATCATCTCATTGTAATTTAAAGGCACTTCAAGTTCTTTTATATCATTTATACTTATACGATTGAGGGTGCCAACTTTAAGCGACTCAAGGGCATATTGTCCTGATGGACTGTTCAAGTATGCTACTAAGCCTTCAGCTGTTGAAGGTTGTTTTAGCCTTATCCGAATAATATCTGAGGATATAACATAATCTTCATATAAAGATGATACTCTAACAATATTTCCTGATTTTCCAACAGCAGTAATCAAAATATCATTTTCTTTTATATAATCTTTTTCTTTAATTCCATCTATCGAAATACTTTTAACCGATTTTGTATATATGGTTCCATCTTTGAAATCTCCGACATTAATAATTTTTATCCCAGATTCTAAATATTCTCTTTTTGCTCTTGTGCCATCTGTTATTTCCTTCGAGATATGGGATAGTTTAACCATATTTACCTTATCTAGAGAACTTAAGCTTTTAAAATAGTTTACAGTATATCGATAACTTATATTTCTTTCGCTTATATATTTAGGTTGAATGAAACAAGAATGCATCTCAGCCCTCCCTCCATTGCATAATTTCTCCTTATGATACTATTTGTTTAATTATATTATATTGCATAATTTCTCTTTTGTAAATAGATTTGTTAAAGAAAAAAAGAGCAGGCCGAAGCCTGCCCATATCCAGTCTTGCTAATGCTATTATACTTATATTTCCCTATCCTTCTTCTTATCCCCCAGCTTGTCTTGTAGCTTATCACCACTATACTTTGCCACCTTATCTTTCAATTTATTGAGTTTTTCAATAGTAGACTCTTTTTTACTGTCATTTTTATCTTTTACAGGATTTATTTTTCCTAGATTTTTCTCTTTACTACCCTCTGATATATTTTGCTTGCTAGCTTCAGCCCAGCCTATAAAATCAATATCATGGAAAGATTTCTCTAGTGGGTAAGCTTCTCCAAAGTCATAATCTATATCATACATAGCATTGGATAAGTCTGTATAGGCTTCTACAAATCCATCTATTTTGTTAAAAAGCTCTTTTTCCTTACTTGGTATTTGGGTTGATTCTATACTCTTTTCTCTATCCCTTGTAACGTCATAATCTAGGTCATATATAAGTTCATCAAAGTAGTTGTTAATAAGATTTACTCCATCATTTTGCATAAATTTTTCATATAGCTCATCCAATAGTTTTGGATCTTCTATACCATTTTCTATGGTAATCAGGGCCTTAACAAATCCTTCATAGTCTTCATCTATCATTTTATTGATTTCGTCAATTATTGAGCCTTCTTTCTTATGGAAATTATTCTCCAAGTAATTATCATTAGCTTCCTTAACAAGGGATGCACCTTCTATCTTGTCTTGGTAGTTTGAATTATGGCTTTTAAAGCCACCTACATCTTTTGAAAAAGATAGGGTTTTTTCCTTACCCACTATAAAATGATCTAGCAGCT
>JGI24709J26583_10001314_pt1 | contig 21085 bp, 20 predicted proteins | sample BioPla2DNA1_FD_26583 | JGI IMG/M metagenome (IMG submission 26583) | reverse complement strand
TAACAATATCATCTTCATATAAAGTATACGAAGGAATGTCTCCATTTACAATTTTACAAAAAATACAATTCATAATATCATCTCCCATTTCTATTTTACCACAAAAAAACTTAATACTTTACATGTATTAAGTTTTCACTTATTTCTTCTAGGGCTTTTCCTAAAGGAGTCACTGCACGACTTTCATTCTCGTTTATTTGAACATGACCTGTTTCAGTAATTTGCCTTGACCTTGCAGATGCAACAGTAACTAAAGTGTATTTTGAATCTACTATTGTTAACAATTTATCAATTGATGGATAAATCACTTATATCACACTCCCTATTATTAGGATATACGAAAAACCTTTAAATAACAAGGAACTAGTGTTATTGTTTACATTTATAGACAACAGTTGTCAAATAACGATAAAATAATTATTTTGCTTGATACCAATTTCTTCCGAAGTTAGTGTCAACTTTTAGAGGTACAGATAATTCATAACAATTCTCCATAAGGTTTGTTATTATCTCTAATACAATATCACGTTCATCATTTGACACTTCAAAAATAAGTTCATCGTGGACTTGAATAATCATTTTGCTTTTTAAATTACGTTTTTTAAACTCGTTATAGATGTCAATCATTGCTTTTTTAATAATGTCAGCACTACTACCCTGAATTGGTGTATTAAGAGCCATTCTCTCACCTTGTTGTCTTATCATATAGTTTTTATTATTAAGCTCATCGATTACTCTTTTACGGTTCATAATCGTTTTTACATATCCTGCTTCATAAGCTTCTTTTACAACATTATCCATATATACCTTTACACCAGGAAAAGCATCAAAATATTTAGCAATGAATTCTTTAGCTTCCGAAACATCAATATCTAGACCTTCTGACAAACCAAAACTACTCATACCATACAAGATACCAAAGTTTACAGCCTTAGCTTTTCTTCTCATATCACTACTAACTTCATCTTTTTCAACTTTAAAAATCTCCATAGCAGTTCTAGTATGAATATCCATCCCACTTTTAAAAGCATCTATTAAACTTGAAACTTCAGACATGTGAGCAAAAATTCTAAGTTCAATTTGAGAATAATCAGAAGATAATAATTCGTGACCTTTTGGAGCTATAAAAGCTTTTCTTATCAAACGACCATATTCATATCTAATCGGAATATTTTGTAAGTTAGGATCAGAAGATGATAATCTACCTGTTCTAGTCAATGTTTGATTATATATTGTGTGAATTTTATTATCATCCTTTATAAATTCCATCATACCTGTAATATATGTTCCCTTTATTTTAGATAACATACGATATTCTAAAACATTATTAATAATTGGATGTTTATCCTTAAGTTTTTCTAAAACTTCCTTGCTTGTTGATATCTTTTTCTTAGGATTGTGAGGAAGTTGCAGCCTTGTAAATAATACCTCTCCTAATTGTTTAGGAGACGCTATATTAAAGGTCATACCAGCCAGGTTATAGATGTTCTTTTCTATCAGTTCTAACTTAATATTTATATCCTCACCCATATCAATAAGAGTTTTTTTATCTACATTAACACCTGTATATTCCATGTCAGCTAAAACAAATGCCAAAGGAAATTCAATGTCATCATATAACGAACGACACTCTTCTTTAATTAATTCTTGCCCAAACTTATCCTTCGTTTCATAAATAAATTTNGCTTTCCTAACACACAAATCTGCCACTACTTTTTCATCTAATTCTTTAGCTTTTCCAATTACTTCATAAAAAGGAATGTCATACGACAATTGATTTGCTAGATAAGCTATATCATCTTTAATATTATAATTTAATAAATAAGCAGCAAGCATCGAATCAAATATCACATTATCTATTTCGATATCTTGATATTTTAAAGAAACTAACATTTTCTTTAAATCATAAGTATACTTTTTATTTTCTTTTAAAAAGGAAGGATTAGACTTTAATAACTCAAAAGGTATATAGAAGGAATTGTTTTCATTATAGACACCCATTCCTAATATAGTTCCATTATGATAATTAGTGCCTAATATTTCTAAATATACACCAACGTCTCCTTCTATATTTATATCTTCAAGATTTCTTACAATCTTTACATCATCTATTAGTCTATCTTCTTTTGGTTTTATGCCTTTTAAAAATGAATAAAATTCAAGTTCCTCATATGTTTTAACAAGTTCATCAATTTTAGGTCCTGAATACTTAATATCATCTAATTCAACACCTACAGGGACTTCTTTATATATTGTAGCTAACTGTTTACTCATAAAAGCATTGTCTTTATCATCAAGTAATTTATCTTTTACCTTCCCCTTCACTTTATCGATATTAACATATATATTTTCAAGACTATTAAATTCTTGCAAAAGTTTTAAAGCTGTCTTCTCACCAATTCCTTTAACACCCGGAATATTATCTGAAGGATCCCCTTGTAACCCTTTTAAATCTATCATTTTAATAGGTTCAATACCATAGGTTTCAAAGAAAACATCTCTGTTCATTCTAATATGATCATTGGTTTTTAAGAGTTTTACTTCTACTTTATCATCGATAAGTTGAAGCAAATCTTTATCACTGCTAATTATAACTCCAACAAAATCTTTTGATTTACTAATCATTGTACTAAAGGTACCAATTATATCATCAGCCTCGTACCCATCGACTTCTAAATAACTTATTCCCATATTGTCAAGAAGAGTTTTAGCAACACCAAATTGAGCTCTAAGTTCATCAGGCATCTCAATACGTCCTGCTTTATAGGCATCGTAACTATCATGTCTAAAAGTTCTTCCCTTATCTAATGCAACATTTATATAATCCGGCTTTTCCTCATTTATTATTTTATTTAACATATTTATAAAGCCAAATAAAGCGTTAGTTGGAAATCCTTTAGAATTTTTCATCATATTTCCACTATAAGCCGTTGCATAATAACTTCTAAATAAAAGATTATTCCCATCAATTAGTATTACTTTCTTCACTTATCTTCACCTTCCTATTTACAATAAGAAATAATATCATTTTTCTTTAGTTATTCCTCTATATTATTATATCATGTTTAATTTAAAACACCTATTTTCGTAACAAAAAAAACATACATAAAGTATGTCTTAATTCTTAGAAACGACCGCCGCCTCCACCGAAGCCACCGCCTCCGCCAAAGCTACTTCCACCAGAAAAGCCACCACCATGACCAGAACCTGAAGAAGCTACACTTTGAGCTATTCTAGAAATAGATTCTGTTCTAGCAGAATTGATTGTTCTAACTAAGCTATTAGTAAAATAATGGTTAAAGTATATATGGGAATACATTGGTGTCATTACTTCAGTATTTGCACCCATATCCTTAATTTTTATCTCCATTGCCTTACTTACTTTATCAGCTATCCCAAGAACAGTCGCATATACTAAATATTTTTCCCATAATACAACTTCTGGCAATTCCTTTTCTTTAAATCTTCCAAAATCTAACAAGAACTTTTTAAATGCTTTCCATTTTACAAAATGATCATTACCTTTAATTGTTCTTCTTGTAAAAGCAAGTATATATATAAATAGAATAATAGATAAAAGTAATGTAAAAATTAGAATTGGCGAANCAACAGACATAGTGATNGTTAAAAAGAATAATAGAAAGCCACTAAGAGCATATAAACTTCCCTTTATTTTATATCCTAAAAAATCCTCATAAAATTCTTCTGCTTTTGCCTTAATTTGAACAAGGTTACTCCATTTTGAGTACTTATCAACAAAGTCTTTAGCTGACTTTTGACTTTTAGATATCTTCTTTATTTCTTCTAAAGAAACTTCACTACCATTTCCTATTTCATCGATAAGCCAATCTACAACGAACTTCTCTTCTTCCGTTAATGCCTCTTTTGGTTTTTCATTCTTAACTAGAACATAATCCTTCTTTCGTTTTGACAATTGTTCTTCTCTTATACTTAAACCCTTTTTAGATACAATGTTTAAAATCATTGCCGATAGGGATGAGGTCGTAATATTCTTTTTCATTAAATATTCAACAATTTCAGGTCCATAAGAAGCTGGAAATTCACGATGATATTCTAAGTTAAAACTAGACTTATGCTCCTTGTCATATTTTTTGTAAGTATAGATAACTAATGCAATTGCACCAATACACCAAATAAAGTTAATTGCTGTTACTCCATAATAGATTGTCCTTGCAATCTCTCTTTTTTTATTAGCAGCATCTGCTTTTTCTTGTTCTATATCAAGGATATGGTTAAAAGCATTAACTTTCGATAATTTAGTAGCATGAGGTACTAGGTCTGTATCAAAAGTCATTCTTATATCAGTTAAAGTGTAAGCTTGATAATTTTCGATTTTAGCAATCACTTTGTTATTTCCGTCTATAGTAATTAATCCATTATAATTTCCGTGCGCCCATCCTCTTAAATCAGTAGCAGCGCCAGGTAAATTAACTCTAATCTCAACATAATCAATAGATTCGCTAAAGCCAGCATCAATAAATGGCCAAAACAACTCAGCAACATCCTCATGAAGAACTACAGCATCTTTTATTAAATACTCAATATAAAATCCTCTTTGTCCTCTTGTACTTGGATTAAATATTTTAATATCTATACCATTTGAAACAACTTCTTTTTCATATACATTATAATCACCAGCACTTGCATAACCTCTTGCCACTTCTCTATATTTTGTATCAAGTCTATTTATATCTTCAAAAGACCACGAATCACTTGGCGTAACATCATATATTTTTAAAAGAGTTATTCCTTTTGCATTATATATATCACCATTTCCCTCAAAGTCACTTTTTTGACCAGTAAAAGGTATCATTGAATCTGTTCTATATCTTTTTTGAAAACCAAACCCATTATAATGACCGGTTAAAACAACCAATTCTTTAACTAACATATCTCCATTTTCTTCAATTTTAGCGTCAATAAAATAGTAAGATCTATCTCCGACTGCAGAAACATTCAAACTAAAAGATATGAACAATAAAAACATTAATAATATGATTCTCTGTTTTTTCATGACTAACCTCTTTCTTAAAAAAACTTGAACAAGTCAAGTTTATTTAAATGATACTTTTGGTACTTCTCTGTCTGTCTCTTCGACTTCAAAGAAAGGTTTAGCTTCAAAGTTAAACATTCCCGCTATAATATTAGTTGGAAACATCTCTCTTTTGTTTTTATAAGTTAAAACGCTATCATTATAAAATTGTCTTGCATAAGCAATTTTTTCTTCCGTCCCACCTAATTCTTCTTGTAATTGTAAGAAATTTTGATTAGCTTTTAAGTCAGGATAAGATTCAGCTAAGGCAAAGATTCTACCTAACGCTTGTGTCATTTCACCAGCCGCCTTCATTTCTTCAGCNGGCGTTGTTGCTGACTTAAAACTATTACGTGCTTCTATAACAGCATTTAACGTTTCTTTCTCATGACCAGCATATCCTTTTACCGTTTCCACTAAATTTGGGATTAAATCAGATCTTCTTTTTAATTGAACATCAATTTGAGCCCATTGATCACTAACTCTATTTCGAAGTTGTATTAATGAATTATATGTGCGTATTACAAAGAAGATAAGTAATAATAAGACAACTCCTAAAATAATTAAAACTATTGTACCTGGTTCCATTGTTATTCCTCCTCTATAATATATATGATATCATATTTAAATATATTTTTAAATATTTTTAAATATTTTNGATTATTTTCTTCTAAGAGCAACAATAGGATCCATTTTAGCTGCTTTAAGAGATGGTATCACACCAGCAATCAAAGCTAAGAACATGCAAGTTAAAATAAGTGCTAACGCTACTTTAGGGTCTAACATTGCTACTGTTATATTACCAATTTGTAATCCATACCCTTTTACCAACAAAGAAACTGCTGAATTTATTATGTTACATATTCCCTTGCTTACTAAAATACCAATAACGCCTGCAAACAAACCAATAATCATTGATTCAAACAAGAAAAGATTTCTAACATCTTTCTTTCTTGCACCTATAGCTCTTAGAATACCTATTTCATCAATTCTTTCAATCACAGAAATAAATATAACAATACCAATCATAAGAATTGCGACTACTACTGAAATACTAGAAAAGCCTATCAATACATTTCTAACTACATCCATAAAAGTTTGAGCGCTATCTATTATATTATCGGCAGCTCCAACAAAATTAAACTTATCTTGCTTCTCATTTAATTTAGAAATAACAGTTTTTATTTCTTCACTACTCAAATCATAATCTAAGTAAACAAATAACTTAAAGAAAGACATTTCTTCTTTTTTAATATCATAGAGTTCTTCAAAATTATCTATTATAAAATCTAAGTCTTGATAAGCTGCATTACCTAATGTATTATTTGATGTAATGCCTACAATTTTATATGACAAGATTTGATTTCTTTCATCCTCCATCCCAATAGAGGTATTAGGTCCAAATTTTACGTAAAGATCTTTATCAATCAAGTTGTCAATATCATCATTACCCGCTAAAATCTCAGCCGTAGTTAACGAAAGAAGTATTTCACTTTTATTTAATGGTTTCCTACCTAACGTTAAAGAAGCTGATATTGATTCATATGGTTGAAAACCTTCTGACAGATATATTGAGTTTTCTGAAAAACTTGGTGATGAAGCCTCCTTTTCATCTAGTGAGGCTTCACTATAAAATTCCATCATTGAATTAGTGAGAACTGGCCAAACAGTTAATACACTCTCATCCATTTTACTTATATCAAGTAAATCTTGATACGAAAATAATGCTATATCCTCTTCACTAAAAGATATATTAATCATTTCACTGGCATCTTTAGAAGCAGGAAAAACTGACAAAGTATTAGCTGGTAATAAATCTGCTACTTGTGATTTAATAATACTCGAGGTACCATTAGATAAAGCAAAAGCTAATGCTATTCCAACAACACCAATAGACATTCCAATAGAGGTAGCTATTGTACGTCCCTTTTTTTGTAATAAAGTTTTAACCGAATGTTTAAATGCACTCCAAATAGACATAACTGATTTTGTCTCATTTTTTTTGTTATCTAAAGCATCAACCATTGAATTAATTTCTTTATAAGCTTCTATTTTCCCATCCTTTAGATGAATAATAGTATCAGCAAATTCATTAGCTAATTCCTCAGAATGAGTTATCACAATCACGACTTTATCTTTTGATAATTTCTTTAATTGAGACATTATATCATGTCCCATCTTGCTATCTAAAGAACCCGTTGGTTCATCAGCTAAAATAATATCCGGTTCATTTGCTAACGCTCTTGCTATTGCTACTCTCTGCTTTTGACCACCAGACAAAACATTTACTTTTCTTCTAGCAAAATCACTCATGTTAACTTGGCTCAAAAGTTGTTTTATTCTTGAATTTTTGTTCTTAATGTTAGATAAAGTAAGAGCTAATGCAACATTATCATATACACTAAATTGATTAAGAAGATTGAAATGCTGAAAAACAAAACCTATTTTATTTTTTCGATAACTATCTAAATCCTTACTCTTGGCTTTCTTTAAAGATTTGTTATTAATAACAACATCACCGCTAAAATCACTATCTAAAGCTCCAATAATATTCATAAGTGTTGTTTTACCACTGCCTGATGGACCTAAAATACAAACTAGGCCATTACCCTTAATATCAAATTCAATATTCTCTAAAACTTTCAGTTTTTGATTTTTCATCTTATAAGTTTTTGATTTTATATCTACTTTTATCATAACTTCCTCCTACTCTTCACGAAGTGCATCGATCACTTGCATCTTGGTAGCTTTCTTAGATGGTAAATAACCCGCTATTGCAGATATAATCGCACTAAACAATATTAAAGTTATTATAGTTGCTAATGGGAATGTAACATTAGTAAAAGGTACTTGAGATAAAGGAATTGTTACAATGCCAGGAAGTTTAAAACCTAACAACTTAGCAATTAAACTCTCAATCGGATATTTTAATACAAAAGCGATTATTACTCCTAACACTCCTGAAAATAATCCCATTAATATAGCTTCACTCTCAAAAATACGAAGAACATCCTTATCCCTTCCACCTACAGCTTTGATAATACCTATTTCTGTTTTTCGCTCAACAATACTAGAATACAGAACAATTGAAGTCATAATTGAAGATACCACTAAAGCAACAATAATAAAAATACTAATAACTATTTGAGCTATAAAAATTAATTGCTCAAACTGCAACTTCATAATAACAGGAATATTATATGCCATAAAACCCTCTTTTTGTGTTCCACCACTAAGTACAGAAAGAATATTTCCTGCGCCACCATTTTTTTCAGCTGTTATTTCATTAGTCACTAATTTGTTATCGCTAGCATCTTTAAGTATTATCTCAAAACCACTATTGTTAGTTAAGTAATCATACAAAGTTCCAGTTGTTAAAAATGTCTCATTAAGTATCTCTTTAAAAGCATCATAATTATAATAAATGCTACTTATATCGAAATCTAATTCATTAACAACACCACTTACAACAAAATTTTCATTTACAGTTACTTTTTGCAAATTATCTTTCGTAACATTTATTAAAAATGTTACCTCTTTACCTATTGCATCTTTAATATCTTTACTTTCTATATTTAAAAGTTTAAGTATCTCCCTAGCAGCAGCTTGATTTACCAATATTTCATTCTTTAAAGGCAATTTACCATCTACATTTTCTTTTAAAAATTCTGATGTTTCATTACCTAAAGAATAAGCTACCATTTCAGACTCTTGATTGCCTACATTTATTTTGACATTATTGGTATTTATCATTGGCCTTGATGCCTTTACTTCTTCCATCTCAAATATTTTTTTATAGTCTTTTTCATCTGAAGAAATAGTCGTATAACTTCCCATATCATTACTTTCTTTTACATTCTTAGAAACCATTAAAACATCAGAATTAGCAAATTTATTGAGTTGTTTATCAATATAAATATTAGCACCATTACCAAGTCCCATTATTAAAGCAAAGCCAGTTATACCAATACAACCAGCTAAAGTTGTAATAGCAATACGGCCTTTCTTTTTAGACATGTTTCTAAGCGATAATTTAAACGCCTCAAAAAATGACATACTCTTGTTTTTCTTTTTTAAAGTTGATTTAGTTCTATTTGTAACTGCTTCAGTAATGTTTTCATCAGATTCAATAACACCATCTTTTAGACCAATTATTCTACTTGAGTATTCATCTGCTAACTCATTGTTGTGAGTAACCATAATGATAAGTTTATCTTTGGCTAAACTAGTTAACAAATCCATTACTTGCTTACCTGTTTTACTATCTAAAGCTCCCGTTGGCTCATCAGCTAAAATGATATCTGGATCATTAGCTAGAGCCCTTGCTATTGCTACTCTTTGTTTCTCTCCACCAGAAAGCTCTGAGGGACGATGATTAATATGTTTAGAGAGACCCACTTGTTCTAATAATTCTAAAGCCCTCTCTCTTCGCTCTCTTATCCCTAAACCAATCAGATTCATTACTATCTCTACATTTTCAAGAGCAGTTAGATGTTCAATTAAATTAAAATTTTGAAATATAAAACCAATGTTGTTTTTGCGATATAAGTCCCAATTTTTCTTTTTAAATTTCTTAGAACTAACACCACCAATTATTAGACTTCCTTTAGTTGGTTCATCTAGACCAGCAATAATATTTAACAATGTCGACTTTCCACACCCAGATGGTCCAACAATAGATACAAATTCCCCTTTTTCAAAAGTTAGATTTATATCATTTAATGCTGTAAAATATTGTTTTCTACTTATCTTAAATTTTTTGTAAACCTTCTTTAATTCTAAAAGCATAATTACCTCCCAAAATGTCTCAACTATATAAACATATGTAATTCTATATAAGAAATGAGCACCTTTTTTCAAACTTATTTAATTATATAATACATAGCTAAAAATTACAAATGGTAAATCATAAGATTAGTGTACATTGTCACTTTATTTTTTAATTTCTAAACCTTTTTACTTTTTTATGCTCATTTATTTAGATCAAAAACCTTAAATTGGTATATTTATTAATAATTTCACCGACAATATAATGAGGTGATTTTATGGAAATTGACATAAGAGAATATATCAAAAATAATTTTAAAGATTCTACAAGTGAAGAAATAAGAGAAAGTATTGAAGAAGCAATAAAAAAGGAAGAAAATTTAACTCTTCCTGGATTAGGTGTTTTGTTTGAATTGTTATGGGAGAATAATAATGAAAGCAACAGAAAAGATATCATAGATGTATTAATCAATAGTTTTAAACAAGGTAATTAATACCCTCCTTCTCCATCATCAAACCCTATAGCGCCTGTTACTAATAGCATAAAAGANGAAATGTATAGAACGCTTTTTAAATCTGATAATACAAATACAAAAAAAAGAGTAATAACAACACGACTAATATTTTGAAGACCTTCCATAACTACAGAATAGCTAACACCATTGTAATGGTGACCTAAAGCGTACAAATTGCGGTTAAAGGCAACTTCATACATTTTATCTGCTAATCCTTCCACAAAGGCTACAAATAGAACTATAGAAGTATCAACAATATTGAGTTTTAAAATATAGACTAAAAATCCTAGAATACCAGATAGGAACAAATAGTCTTTTTTCTTTTTATCCATTCTTTTAGCAAAAAAATATACAAATATAGTACTAGCTATCCCCATCACTATATTAAATAATCCAATAAATTCATAATTTCCTTTTATATATATAAATATAAATAATGGAAACAAATATCTACTAATCATTCGAAATTGAGCCATAATCATAAAAAAAACACTTCTTCTTGGAAATTCTATATCACTTAATTTCTTTTCAATATACTTTTTATCTTCCTTTATCTTAAACAAGGGAAAGATACTAACTATATATAAACTAATAATAATGATTAATATATATTTTATTTCAAGGTTATTCATCATAAGTGCCCCTACATAAGATACGGGTATTATCGCAAGAGTACTAAAAATTATGATTTTTCCAACATCATCTGCCAAATCCTTTTTAGGAAGAATTTCAAGAGCATAATAATGTCTAGATAACCAATATATGTTTGTACTTATCGCGTGTGTTAGAGTAAAAATAAAAAGATTTAAAACGTTTAATTCTAATGCTAGTAAAAAATAATAAGAGACTCCTATAAATAATGAAGATACTATAACCGCCCATTTAAAAGTAATTCTTTTACCAATCATACCTAAAGGCACATTAACTAAAAAAGTAATACTATAATTTAACAATATGAAAAAGAGAATCCCCCTAATTTCAAGACCCTTATTATATAGAATAACAGGTATATAACAATCTATTATTGTTCTAGCTAGAGTAGATAAAAATATAAAGACATTAAAATTTTTAGTTTCATTCATTTTATCACCTACTTGTTTTATTATGGCTAAAAGTAACACACTTATTATTCTTCTAAGATTAAATATAAAAAAAGAGAAATTACTTTCTCTTAATGAAAACTATCTGTTCTTAATTACTTTTTCTCTTAAATCTCTTATAGTATTTGAAATATTATCCTTGATCTCTTCAGGAGATAAAACTTCTTTTAAAGAATTACCAATGGCTTGTTTAACCTGATTAACATTTTCCTTTATCATTTCTTTACGCTCTTTTAATTTTTCTTCTATTATCTGCTTTTGCTCTTCTTTAGTCATATTCTCTACATCGTCAAGAGATTCCTCTAATAGGCTTTCCTTTAAATCTTCCAAAGCTCGTTTACGACTTTCTTTCAAAGAANCTTTTTCTTCCTTCCAAANTTCTCTAAGTTCTTTTAATGATTGATTTGCACCCTCATATCGTTTTTCTATATACTCTTTTATAACTGCCTGAATTTCTTTAAAAGACATATCAGCTAATTCTTCAGCAGACAATTCCGGATTAATTATTATAGCGCGATTAATTAGTAACATCTTGCCATTATTTATATCTAATTCTTTAGCATTTTGCTTTATTTTGTTATTTATACCATTAGTTGCAACAATTAAATCAATTCTTTTTTCTTTAAGGTGATTCTTAACTTTGGTAATTACCTTTTGTTCTGTTTCCTCTTGGATACGATCATCTTCATTTATAGTAGTTATTATAATTGAATTCAAAGAACTATATTCGTCTATAAAACCCGTTTCAATCGATGCATCGATAATTTTTTCTGTAGCAATATCTATATTTTTACCAACAAGATTCAAATCAGATGTAATTATATCAGCCTCATCATTAATAGATAATACCTCTTCTACTATGCCATTATCATTAACTGCTAACTGAATATCAGGATTTATACTAATAATAACTAGAGTTAAAGATTTCTGATTAAATACATATACAAAATAACTTAAACAAAGAAATAGTATAAAGGCAATAAGAGTTGTAAAAATATGATTCTTTTTCACAATTTTCCTCCTTCCCTTTATATTTCATCATCAATTTTCTATCTATTGTATAAATACATTATATCCCTATTGTTTTAAAAAGTCCATAATAGCTCTTACTAAATTTAACATCTGGATAACGCCTTAAGAAAGACAATATAACATTATTTTTTGCCCTAATTTTAAGCATTCTTATACGCATCCCATTTACTAATATTTTATCTACCTCTTCACTTAAATATTGCCTTTCAAGAGCCTTCATATATATGTTATATGCATTGTTAATTCCATCTTTCAAATCAGTACCACTATATTTTATAACTGACACTTTTTCTAACATAGACTGATACATTGGATTTATATAAGGATATATCTCTTCTAATCTATATTCATACTTGTTAAAAAAAGAAATAACTTTAACAAAATTATTACTATCCAATTTAAAAGTGTCAAAAAGAAGATAAACATTGTCTTCTTTATCTAAAAAATCATACAAATCATTATTCATATATTTAATAACCTCATAAGCATCAGGCTTTTCCTCAATTATTTGATTTTCAAAATTAACTAAAAAAATTGATCCAACCAAAATAAAAAGTATAACAATAAATGATTTTTTAAACATTTCAATCACCTATTATTATACTTGACAAATTTCGCCTATTTAATCAAAAGCATTAATATTTAATCTAATTTAATTCACTAACATACGAATCTCTTGATGATCTNGCATTTAATCCACATACCATAAAACCAACCATACTTAAAATAAGTGCTATAATTCCCTCACCAAAACCCTTTTTAATAGCAAAAAAGAATACAATTAAAGTACATAATGTTAAAAAATAACAACCAAGTTCCATCACTAATAATATTTTGTCTTCTAAAGACATATTATTCCAATTATTTACAAAACTTTTTTTCATATAACCGTCNCCCTCCTTAGATGCCGATTATGTTATACTTTTTGCCAAAAANAGTCAACTATTACTTTGNTGTTTATAAAAAAACAATCCATTAAAGGATTGTTNAAATTAAATATTAACCAAATATATAATTAATAATGTCACCATTTTTAAATTCTACTCTTAGATTATATATTCTACCAACTTCAACTGTTTTAAATGATAAACTATTATCTTTTAAATCATAATCAATTTTTTCTGATTCATTATCTTCATTTATGCTATCAAAACTTAAAACTTTGAATTCAGCATCTTCTTCTATTGTAGGATTAATTCCATGCACATCGTGGATTACTTGATAGAATTCTATTGGAGTCACTTTCATATCATAAACTTGATTTGATAGTTTTTCTGGCATAGCATATAATGGATAAATACCATCTTCTTCCACCATTAATTCACTATTATCAGCTGCTGATACTACATTTATCATTTCTCTGTAGTCCCTAAGTGGTACTACATTTTTTCTACCAAGAACCTCCGCCGCCACCTCCTGAGCCTCCGCCTGATGATCCACCACCAGAACCACCACTGCTTGATGGTCTAGATGACATAGCACTTGTTGCTGATATCATAGTTGAGTTCATAAAATTACTGAATGTAGTCATATTAAATGAAGAACTACCACCATACCAATTAGGAGCTTCCAGGCTTATATCTTCAAACTTTTCGATCCATTTATCAGATACATCTAACACATAAGTATATGGTAATATATTATAAAAATAAGATGGATCATCCATNACCAAAGCTTCAAGTTTAGGTTTCTCTGCTGTCTCTAGAAACCTCTTAAACCCTTTTATTTTTCCTAACATCTCATTTCCGTAAGGAGTTCTTTTGGGCATTGCTTTAAAACACACGATCATTACAATAAGACAAGCAAGACCTATTAAGAAACCAATTAATAAAATAGAATCAAAAAATAACGCTTCACCAAGAGGTAGTGTAGTAACAATCATCAAAAACATATGAAAAAAAATGAAAGGTCCAACAATTAAATTAAATATTTTAGAATTACCTTTTATAAATAAAATAGACAGAAAAGGTAGATAACCTACTAAGAATAATATATTTATTCCAAGCTCCCCTATACCCGCATAATCCACTACTGGAATACTTGTTATGATAAGTATAGTTGCAATTATCATTAATATAACATATATAGATTTGCTCGATGCAATTTTTTCAAATATTTTATCTCTGTTTTTCCTAGCATTTAAATTTGCAACAATTGCATTCAAACTAATATAGAAGCTATTATATAACTCACTTTTTGTAACTTCTTCTAACTTTGAATCTTCAGAAAATAAATCCCCGCGTGGCTCTTTAAAATAAGCCGTTATTTCTTTTGTTTTGAGTTTATTTGTTTTTTTGGAGTTGAAAAGAGATTTAAAAAACACTTCCTCATTTATATTATCTCCAGAATATTCTTTTAACTTCACTATTTTAAAACCTTTCTTAGAGGAAAAGAAAGTTTTTTCTTCAATCTCTTCTATTCTTATATAACCTTTGTCAGCTAAATAAATCAATAGAGAAAGAACATCCTTTTGTGTAGCTACGCCTTTATATAAGAAACCAACTTCAGCGCTATTAAAACCTTTAGGTGGATAAAACTCTACTGTCTCGACAACTTCATCATCTCTACCATGTTTAAACCACATAACAAATGAAATTATAGCGAATGTGATTGGTAAAACAAATAACAATATAGTCAAGAAACTTAAATTGCCACTAGCACCTACAAAATATCCCTCAGGAAGTTCTAATCTTACCGTTAATGCCTCACCCTCACTTAAAACTTCAGTATAACTACCAGTAATTACATTACCATCAACACTATAGATAANTTTATCACTATTAGTTGAACCAAGCTTACCGCTAGAAAAACCTAATTTAGATTCATCAAATTCTTTTGGCATAGTAATAGTAAATGTAATATTACTAATAGTAGTATCCCACTCATCACCTATTAGATTAAAATAAAATTCATCATATCCTCTGCCCTTATCTTTACCAATATTATATGAATAATTAATTGTATAATCCTCACTACCAGTTATGGTTTTAGAAGGAGAGCCTATTCTTATAACCCTATATCCATTTTCATATTCAATCTTAAAGTCGTTATAACATTTATATTATTTATTCTTGCTCTGTTATAACTTCTAGTTCCATCTAATCTAACAACATTATTCGTTATTGGTATTTTTCTAAATATACCATGCTTAGATACGTTAAAATGAGCAGATATGTTTTCCGTTATATCAAAAGTATTATTTTCGTTTACTTTAATATCAATATCATATTTAGTTAAAGCGTACTCACCATTCCCACGAGTATTAGTGGNGNTNGTTTGCTTATTTTGTTTAACTGTTTTAATATTAACAGTATTATAATCAGTTATTGGATCAACCCCATATTCATTTACCTTTTTGTTTTGATAAAGATAATTCTGGACCACCTCTTTAGTCGATGGCTCAACAAATAATCTATAATATTTAATGTCAGATATATTATATGATTCTTTTAAATCTTCTTTATATAAAATATACCTTACATAATCACCCGTAGAACTTGATGAGATNNTAAATATTTCACCATAACCATCACTTGAAGCTATTTCCTCTTTGTTACCATTATAATAGTAAATTATATAATGATAATAATATGTATCAAATACATTGTCGGTTTTTCTTTTAACATCACCAGTTATAGCTACCATAGTATTAATAGGTACATCAATATATTTAGTATATTTTAAACTAAATTCAAATTCATCAGTATCTAAAACAACATCGCTTTTCAAATCTATATATTCACTTATATAACTTAAAGCATCCACCCCTGTTGGCAAAATAAGTAGACATACAAAAACAAAGATGTTCAAGAAAATTAATCTCATTTTTTTCATTATAATTCCACCTTAACATTTTCTCGCTCAGAATTATTTGCTTCAAAATATTTTACTTCTTTGAAACCAAATAATCTTGCAAACATATTACTTGGAAACATTTTAACTTTGTCATTCATATTTCTAACAANAGCATTATAATATTTTCTTGCATTTGCTATATCCTCTTCAACTTTTGATAGTTGCAAGCTTAAATCCAAGAAATTTTTATTAGCTTTCAAATCTGGATATGATTCAGCTAACAACATCAATTTTGAAATATTTGATGTAAGCATTTCATTTGTATCAATCTTATCATTTGTACTCATCTTGTCATAAGCACCATTTCTTAAATTTATAACTTCTTCTAGGGTGTCCTTTTCATGTTTAGCATACCCTTTAACAGTCTCAACAATATTTGGAATTAAATCCCATCTTTTCTTTAAGTATACATCCATAGTTGCAAAGGCTTCTTTAACCCTATTTCTTAATTTTACTAATTTGTTAAAAACTACAAGTGCATAAATCAAGATTAAAATTACAACCCCTATAATAATATATAACCACATTTTATCTTCCTCCTACTATAGAAATAATATCATATTATTTTATCATATAAAAGAAAAAACGATATATCGCTTTAACAATGTAAAGTATATNTCGTATATTTATTTTTTTATTATGCTTGTATNATATAAAACATTTATATCCACATCTCCATTAATGCCCTCTATTCTGCCATTATTACATAACTGCCACATTGCATATTCACCAGTATAATTAGTTTGACTAGTATAGTGCGCTAACCACACTGGATACTCATCTATATCCCATATATTCTCTAAATAATACTTACTACTATAGTTCATTGCATCATATCCATTTACTTTTATAGTACTTAAAAAAGTTCTAGATATTTCATTTATATCATGTAAACTTAAATTTAAAGAAGAAAAATCACTCCAACTTTCAAAGTCAAATACAACTGGTAATGATATTTTGTAATCTTTAATTTTATCTATAACCCACATTGCTTGTTCAAAAGCTTCTTCAGTACTAGTAGCATAAGTATAAAAGTATATACCTACTGGAATATCTAGTTCATTTAATTTTTTGATATTATTATAAAAATATGGATCAATTACATAAGTGTCATTATAATCTTTTTGGTAACCTACTCTAAGCATTACAAATTCAACATTATTTTTAAGTAATTTATCAAAATCAACATTTCCTTGCCATTTAGAAATGTCTAAACCTATTTTAGTATTTTCATTCTTATGTTTAGTATATATGTCTTTATAATACGTTTTAGCGCCCGTTTGGGTAGATGTTGGAAGTTTTTCTACTACATTTAAAACAAAATCTTTAGTTGTAATATTATTAGAACTATCAGTCACCTTTAGTGTTAAATTATAATTACCAATACTATTTATATCATAATCACCTATTATCTCTCTTTTAGGTGAAGCATCATAATTATCAGCTGAAATGAATAAATGTTCAATTGAAGATTTATTTCCCTTTTTAATAGTTTTACTATTACCACCTAATATCATAGGAGATACATCATCTACTACTTTGTAATTTATATAAGTTTTTCTTTTTCTATTATGCTTGTTTAAATACAATACTTCTAATTTTTTAATACCTATATTATTGGTATCAAACTCTTTATCCTCTAACAACTTACCATTGTTTGTGTCAAAAAAATCTGACACATTATATTTTTCATAAACTTTTAATATAATTTCATCATTAATCACAACATCTTTATTATCTACTTTTACTCTATAACTATCTATATATAGATAACCCACTATACCTAAAATTATAAATATTGATAAGCAAACAAAAATCACATATTTCTTCATATAACTACCTCTACTTTAATTATAACATATGTATATAGCTTAATTTGTTTAATCTATAAAAATAAAAAAACGTGATTATAACACGTTCTTTTTGATATAAGATAATAATTTCTATAAATATTTCTTTATATCCTCTACTATCCTTTCTTGATCATCAATAAACTTCTCTAGCAGATCATAAACTTCCTTATCTAATTTCTTATTATTAAGTATCCTTTTGCCTTCAATAATACCCATATTTGTTCCTTGTAATAATATTTCTGCAATCTTAGAATCAGTATGATCCCTCATTGTTTTCATTTTAGTCATATAATCAGCCATTGTTTTTTCAANTTTACTTACTTCATGAGGTTCTTTTTCACTATATTTACTATATATTTTATTTATCTTATCTTCTATTTTATCATACTGTTTTAATTGCTTTTCTAGGATCTTTTTAAAATCTTTGCTATCAACTTTATCTATTAGATTATTAATAGCTTCAATACCCATAGTACAACCTTTATTAACTTCATCCAGTGCATTTTTATTTTCTTCCATCTCATCACCCTCCCATATTATTATGTGAGTTTACTTATAAAATAAACATAATTTAAAATAAAAAGGGAGTCTTACTCCTTTAAGGGATGAGAATTACCATATTTATTTGTTTCATTACTCAACAAAAAAACCTTATCCTTTATTTACATGCATCCTTACGGTAGTTACCAACAATATCATTTTTAGTAAGTCCAAAAATTTGAGTGCCAAAATAATCCACTGAACATACATTTCTAGCACCTACTTTTAATATTTCAGGTATACTACATGTTTGTTTCATTTCATATGTTGTTTCATTTATTTTGGTAATTGTTGTATCAATGCCAGGAACATCAAAATATTCAAGCAGCTCTGCTGTCCATATTTCTTCATTTTCAATTAAACTCGTTGGTATTAAAGCTGTTATATTTATAANATATAATATATCTTCGAAGAATGAAAATTTATATGTATGCTTATCATTTTCAACNTATACTACATCACCATCATCAGTTAACGTTAGTAAACCCCTTTCATCCTCACAACAAGTTAGACTACTATAACAAAGTCTCTTTTGTTCATGACCTAATTGAAAGATATAATTTCCAGTTTCATTATTGCATAATGAAACCTTATAACCTATACCATAATAATCAGTTCCTTTTATATTAACATCTTCATGTGATACGTCGACTGTACGATAAGTAAATATAGGCTTTTTACCATTCATTACTCTAATATAATCAATTGTTCCAAATATATAAAGTATAATAGCTAATAGTAGGATTAAAGCAGTTCCCGTGANAATAATTTTACTTTTTTTATTTTTAAAATATTTCTTTTGAAAGAATGGTATATTATCTTTTCCAGTCTCATCTGATGTTTTTGAAGAAACACTACCAAGTTTCTCTCCTCTTAATATTTCACTAACATCTGCATCTAAGCATTCAGCTAGTTTTTCTATCAATCCAATATCTGGCATAGCTAAACCACGNTCCCATTTAGATACAGCTTTATCACTAACAAATAATTTTCCTGCCAAATCTTTTTGAGTCATNTTCTTGTCTTTTCTTAAAGTTGCAATAAATAGTCCAATCTTTTTATTGTCCATATTATCTACTCCTCTTACTATAAGTTTAACATATTGTGACAAAAAAAAAGGAAACTATTGGTTTAGTTTCCNTTTTAAAAACAAAAATGGAGCCTCTCGGCTCCTTCAGGGGGCGCCTTAGAAGCAGTTTTTTCTAATTTGAGAAATATTAAAACCCTTATAAAATAAGGTTTTGTGTTTAGCAGAGTTTATAGAGATTTGCTAAAATTTAGCATAATTTAGAGTTTTTCGTACCTAAAAGTGTACCTAAAATTTTACTGTTTTAATAATATTTCAAGTAATCTATTTAAAAAATTCAACAATACTTTTCAATTATTTAGTATTAGCTATATTCTAATAACCCTTCATTCTTAATTCACTTTTTTTATCATCCTCTATTTTCTTGTTATTTTTTTCTATTATTGTTCCTATACCTTCTATAATTAATTCAATAGCTTTTTCTACATATTCATTATCTAAATAATATTTTAAATCAGGTTCTTTATTCATTACTATTTTTAAATCACGAATCACTTCATCTTTGCTCATTCCATAAGTTCGCATATATTATCTCCTAACCTACTAATTCTCTTGGCTTATCTTTCACCCCAAAAAAAATATACCCCCCCACTAGCATTTGCAAACGAGGCCATAGCTTTAAAGTAATCCTTCTTATTAGCAAAGTTAAAGTTTTCTTTAAATTCTATTTGCTTTGATTCATGTATTTTAACAAGTTTTGTATCAGTATCATATTTTAAAATTTTTTTAATCGTATCTTCTCCAATTAACTTTTCATCCATTTTTACACTTCCTTTACCACAAAAAACGCTAATACAAAACTTATAAAAAATAAGCCTGTACTAGCGCTCTTGTTTCATTAATCTAATTATACAACTAATTTTGTTATTTTCATAATAAAAGTTAAATATATTAAATGTTTTTTAAAATTTAAAAGAGCCTCTTTACAGAGGCGCACTCAATAGTGAAAAGCCACATTACTGTGCATTAATTAAATGTAAAAATATTATACTATTTAAATTAAAAATTATCAATTATCTTGCTTATTTTCTTGCTTATTAAGTGTTATTTAATTGTGCATTAATACTGGATTGCCGTCGATTTCTATAAGCAAATCATTGATAATAGGCAGTATTAATTCGCCATACTTGTTGTAATATCTTTTTTAAGATATTACAACCAACAAAAGAATTATTACTGGGTTCCTGTTGTCAATGAGGAATTATAAAGAAATGAAAAGACCTAGGGCTTCAAAAGTTTCCTAGGTACATTTCGATATTATTATATGATTATTATTCAAAATT
>JGI24709J26583_10001311_pt1 | contig 21149 bp, 14 predicted proteins | sample BioPla2DNA1_FD_26583 | JGI IMG/M metagenome (IMG submission 26583) | reverse complement strand
CTGGCGTTTCCTAATAAAACCATATTTCCGCAAATAATAAAAATATTTAGAAAGGAAAGTAATAATAGTAGCCGAGAGAGAAGTTTATTTTTTGTCATTTTAAGCTTTTTCCTTTCTACTTGTTTATTAAAAAATATCTAAAGAGGTAGTATCATTTTAGCTATTTACAGATATAAAAAACAGAAGATATATACAAATACCTTCTGTTACTCAAAATGTCCTTAGACGTTGTTGCTTAGAGACAAAAATAAAAGATGTTCCTGATTCGTATACCACTATAACAAATCTATTTTCCTTCCTCAACGAATTTCCACACATAGCCGTATGCTGTTTTTCGTTTACCTCGTGCGACTTCGCTGAGGAGACAGTGATTAAATCCGAGTTGCTTTTCAATTTCAACTATTGATTGCCAAACTTTAATTAACTCACCGTCACGTGTGTATTGACCGACAGATTTGGCTATTCTTGCATTGCGAGTACCGTGGTTATTGTTTTCTTCATAAGTGCACCACTCAAGATTACTTGCTGTGTTATTCGCTTTATTTTCATCTATGTGATTAACGCAAGGCTTGTTATTAGGATTTTCGTGAAAGGCTTCGCAAACAAGACGATGAACGTAAAACATTTTTCCCTTACCACTGTTATTACAGAGGGGAACTCGCAAGTAATCGAGTCCCTTTTGAGGCTTCAAAATCCGTTCTTTCACCGGTAACTTGCTACCGTCTTTCCTAATAGTCACACGCTCTAAACTTTTAACACGTCCCATATTACTAACCTGATATATGCCTTCATAGCCTTTTATGTCTTTCCAAGTTTCATTCTGTGTATTTATATCTAATTTCATTAACGATAGCTCTTTTCTTATTTTAATTTATTTATTATATCACTAAATAAAATGAATATCAATAACCTTTTATCTTTTTTAGGCATACACCGAGTAAAAAACCACCCCCTCACTTAAAAGGAGAATACTTACTGACTATACATTTTAAATATACAAAAAAATATTACTATTTTTAGATACAAAAAAGAAGATATCTAAATATCTTCTTCCTTTTTTATTCTTCTAGAAAATCATCTAAGTCTAGCTCTGTTTCTCTAGATAAATTACTAGCTTTAGTTTCATTATAATTTTTTAGAAGTTTTTCTTTTGAATATCTTGTATTACCAAGTTTATCATTAACATTTTTAAATACGAGTCTGTGGTATTGCTTCAATTTATCTGGAACAGCAGCTTTTAAGTAACAAGTTTTTGGATATGTTACTTTTTCTCCAGAATTTGGGTCATAACGAGTTACTTCTTTTTTTACATAACGTTGCACTGACGGTAATCCGGGATAACGCCAAGCTCCAGTAGTAAGAAGTTCAACATTAAACAAATCTACAAAAGCGTTTAGAACGTCTTTAACAGCGTCTTGTCTAATTTTAGTTTCTTTACTAATAATTCTAACAATATCTCGGGCGGGCATAGCTTCCGATTTTTTAACATCTCTAATTTCTAAAAGAAATTCATCATTATTTTTATTCGTCATATGATTTAATCTTCCTTTTTTTATTAATATATCCTAAAGTACAATACTTAACCGTAGTAGAAAAATCTTTTTTATAAGTTTCTAATACTGGATTAATTAAGTCTTCTGGGGTGTCTTGAGAAATCTTATAATTATTAAGATTACGGATAAGGTATTTAGATTTATCTTCCTTATCTCTTGCTAGATAGAGAGTTAGTTTAGTCTCTCTAGGGAAATCTATACCTTTTTTAGCTGAAGATTTTTGAATATGAAAATTAAACATATTAAGAACATTATGACGAATTTCATCAATATCATCAGCAGTTAAATCTTCATCAAGTCTTCCAGAATAATACTTAATTCTATTATTAAAAATTTCTGTAAGTAATTCATTCTTATATTCTTCAGGAATTTTTATTGTTAAAGTTTGTGCTCCATTTTTCCTATCAGTTTTCCCAAAAAGGTTCATCTTATATATAATAACTCTTTCTATAGTATTTATATATATTATTCCACAAAATGTAGAAAATGTAAAGGGTTATTAATGTGAAAATTTTTTAGATAGGGGATTAGAGATTTTTTTAGATTTTTTCTTAGATTCTTTTAATATTTCCATTTTTTTCTCATCGATTTCTCCCATTTTTTCAAAATCATCTAAGATTTGGAAATTATGGTCGTCTACTGCATTATTAAGAACTACATCTGTCATATCAGAGAAGTCCAAAGAGACTTCTTTGGTATGGAAAACTGAATCTTTTTTCTTTTTTGTTTTTTTAAGAGGATTTATAGCCATTCTTTTTTCCTGCTCCGAAATTATCTTATTATTACGAATACATTTAATCCAGTACGTTATTACTCCTATGGAAATACCCCCAAATAGAATACCAGAGATAATAAGTATTATATTGTTAAGAGTTTCTCTATCCATTTTATTTAGTTATTTCTGCCTCTCAAAATATGAGAGGTCTATCCTTTCTTTTCTTCATCAATATATTTCCACACGTAACCGTAAGCTGTTTTCCTTTTACCTCGTGCGACAGCGCTGATGTTTTGTTTGGCGAATCCAAGTTTCCTTTGTGCTTCGTTAGTTGATTGCCAAACTTTGATTAGCTTACCTTCACGTGTGTATTGACCAACTGGTTTACTTCGTGCTTTAGCACTTCTTGCATTGTGTGTTCCGTGGTTATTGTTCTCTTTGTAAGTGCTCCACTCAAGATTACTTGCTGTATTATTTGTTTTATCTTCATCGATGTGGTTCACACAAGGCTTATTCTCGGTATTTTCGTGAAAGGCTTCGCAGACAAGACGATGAACATAGAAACTTTTACTCTCACCACGGCCACAACAGAGGTCAACTCGCAAGTAACCGTAACCGTTTGTCCTCGGCTTCAAAATACGTCCTTTTCGGTATTGTTTTAAACCATTTTTTGAAACAACCGTTCGACCAAAACTTTTTACACGTCCCATATCACTAACTTGATACAAGCCTTCGTAGCCTTTTATGTCTTTCCATTCTTCAATCTGAGTATTTGTATCTAATTTCATTAACGATATACCTTAATTTAATTTGTTATAAAGAATCTCCGAATAAAGGGAATATCAAGAGTCTTTCTTCTTGAAACTTCGAGAGTCATATCCGTAGGACTCAATTTTGTTCCGAAGGTTGTCCGACATTGTGTGAAAATTATCTTTCCACACATCATTTTTTTCATCAAATTCACAAAGAGGGACAGTTGCTATTGAAGCGTTCTCATCGTTACCAAGTGTTCTGGACACTTCGCAGATTTGAGAAACACGATATCGACCGTCAAGAAGTCTTACTAATTGAATAATAATGTCAACGGTACTGGCGATGTTGAGATTTGCAACACGAATTGGTTGGGCCATTGCCATTACGGAAAATTGCGACATTTTTTGAAGACAGAGCGAAGGATTATCGGCGTGTATAGTAGTAAGAGAACCTTCACAGCCACTATTAGCTGCTTGTAAGAAGTAGAAAAATTCTTTAGAACGAGTTTCGCCTACAATAATTTTATCTACACGCATACGGTTTAATTGTTGCACACACCAATCTAAACTTACTGCTTCTTTTGCTTCCATACCGGGCTGTAAAGGCGCTGATTTAAGATAAGTCGTATTTTCTTGTGTCAAATTAAGCTCAGGAGAATCTTCTGCTACTCCTACCCTGATTCCAAGTGGCCATTCTTTACACATTGCTTCAAGGAATGTGGTTTTACCAGCTCCTGAAGCACCAGATAATACTGTTGTCAAATTACAAGCCAGACATAAATGTACGAAATTACGCATTTTACTATTCATAGAACCAGAGGACTGGATAATATCTAGGGTTGTAAGAGATGTCGTTTTCTTAGCTATTGTAACTTGAGGCATTTCACAAGCTGGAGGTAGAACTATATGACAGCGAGCGGTGTTGACGACTTGCCCAAATTCATTACGAAGTTTCAATCGACCTTCTGCGATATATTTTGGTAATTCATTTGACGTCCAATCAGGACGAAACTTTTTAACCAATTTAAGAATCTGATTATTATAATCTTCTTCACCGTCAAAAACATCAGCAATTTCGATACGTTTACCCTTACTTTTAATAAAAATAGAATTAGTACCATTAGCTTCCATTTCAGAAGTTTCATAATGTTCATCTGTTATTAAAAGTTTTCTAAATAACATTTCCCATTTATCGTCTTTATCTACTTCATAGTTAGTTCCTTTATATAAAGAACTTAATTCTACTACTTGTTCCGAATCCTCGATAGAATCTGGAATCTTAATTTCCGAAGGGGCTTTTGCAGATGAATGAGTAGGAGAAGAATTTTTAATATATTCAAAACTATTAAGATTTGGTAGTCCTTTTCCCATTAAATAAAATCCTAACTTTCTATAAAAATATTATAGTTGAATAACTTTATCAGCGAATTGATTAATAGCTACATTATGGGCAATAAAAATAACTTGAGATTTAGTTAGACTAGAAATAGTTTCTAAGATACTTTCACTTCTATCTTCACTCATAGATACTAATACTTCATCTAATATTAATAGATTTTCATTATCTTCTGATAAGAATAAAGCTATAGCTAAGCGTAGAGCGATAGCTGCAGCGGATAATTCTCCTCCAGAAAGTCTATTAATAGAAGATTTAATTTGTTTATCAGTAACAACAAATGCTTCAAATTTTTCATTTAGAATTAATTCTACAAATTTACCATTAGTAAATTTAGCTAAAATTTCACTAGCAATTTTAGTTAAAGCTGGGATTGAAGTTTTAATTCTTTCAGCTTTAAATTTAGTTAATAAATCATTAGATAATTTAATAACTTTTAATTGGTCTGTTACTTTTTTNTATTCTTCGTNAGCGTGTTTACAAGCTANATAATTATTATAAATAGTTTTAGCACGTTCTTTTTCTAATTCTATTTGATGTTGTTTTTCAGATAGACTTCTAGAAACTTTATCTCTATTATTAATAGATTCTTTTAATTTACTTCCTAAACTTCTATAGTCAGATTTAGAAAGTGCTTTAGAATCAAGGATTTNTTCCTCTATATTACTAATAACTTTAGATAATTCTTTAAGTTGCCCTTCTGTTTCTTTAATCTGAGCTTTGGCAGTAGCAAGCATTTTTTGNTTGTCNGCTTCNGCTCTCGCTGTTAACAACTTGTTTGTTATAATATCGAGTTCTGNTTTATCAGAATCAATAGTAACACTAAGAGCTTTTATATTTTTATCTAATTCTTTAATTCTATCTTTATTAAGATTTTGTTGTTTAACTTTTTGGATAGAATCTTTGATATTAATTAATTCACTCTCAATACTTTTAATATCGTTAGTAAGTTCTTTATATGGAGTTTTTAAGGCTTTTACTCTAGCTTTTATACTTTCTAATTCTGCTTGATGTTTAGCTAACTCTTCTTTAGGATTTTCAAAAGGGTGACCACAAAGAGTACATTTTCCCTCACCTTTTTCTAATAAAGATATTAAATCTTTATTAGATTTATTTTTAGCTTTTAATAGAATTAATTCAGTATTAAGATTTTCTAATTCTTTATCTTTAATAGGTTTTGTTTTTTCTAATTCTTCTAGGTGACTTTCTAAATCTTCTAAATTAAGAGTAGGGTCATAATTTTCTTTAAGACTATTATATTCTTGTTTATATTTAAGAAGTTCTATATTTTTATTAGAAATTTGAGAACGCATACTATCATAGTTTTCTTGAATTAGTTCGATAGGAACTTTACGTCCTCTTTTAAGTTTAGTATTTTCAACAAAACCTAATTGTTGGTCTAGTTGTTTTTGTAGAAGTTTATATTTCTCTTTATTAATATTAAGCTTATTCTCTAGAATATCTCTGTCTGATTGAAGAGTTGTTTCTTTATCATATTCTGTTTGGAGATTTTCTGCTAAAGCTTTAATATTATTAAAGTTTTCTGATAGCTCTTTTGCTTCTTCTAGAAGATTTTTAACCAAATCTTTTTGTTTTTCAACTTTATCAGTAGCTTCTTCTAGTGAATCATCAGTTTTAAGAATACTAGCAGCTTTTTGTAAGGCTCTTTTTTCTTCTCTTCCTAGAGCGAGTCCTTCTGTAATAGCAGAAACTCCAATAAGTTTCTCTATTACTTGTCCTCTATCTTTAGGGGTAGAATCTATAATTTGGTCGACTTGTTTTTGTTGAATAAAAGTAGAAGTAAGGAAACCTTTTTCATCAGTATTAAGAACTTTTCTTATATAAGCTTCTGCGTACTTAACTGAAGGACCAACTTCAAAAGTCCAAGCTGATTTTTCTTCTATAGGTTGAGAGTAGACACGGCATTCTACAGTACCAGAATTATCAATAATAGTTCTTTGAACTTTATAGCGTTGATTACCAACAATGATTATTGAAGTTGCACGAACTTTTTCTACTTTTGGGTCAACACCGTCACGAATTAATTCTTTATTTTTCTGCCCATTAATTTTTGTTCCGAATAATGACCAAGCAAAAGCATTTAATATAGTACTTTTCCCAGCACCATTCTCTCCATTAATTGCTGTAATTCCTTTTTCTTTTGGAACAAATTTAAATTTCTTATGAGAACGAATGTTTTCTATAATAACTTCTTTTAATTGCATTTTATAATTATTACCTCTTTTATTTATTCTTTAAAATGTTAAGTAGTCTATTACGTAATTGTAATTCTTCTTCTGTAAGTTCTTTTGGAAGAGAGACTCCTATTTTAGCAAGGGACTCATTTTTATTCCAGACTTCCCAGCCCCACTCACCGTTTCTAATTTTATTTAAAACTCCAATAAAGACGTTATCAAGAACTCTACAAGCAGGAATATAAGTAAAGTCATCACCGAAAACTTTCATAAGAATACTTCCTAATTTTTGATTAGTTTCAGTTTGTTGTGGAAACAAACCAAATTGATAATATAAGGTATTGTGATTAAACCCAGCTTCATAATAGCTTTTATCATATTCTGCTGAATTAATATTACTAAGTTCTTCTAATTCCATTTTAAATGAATAGAGCTGTTTATTGTAAAGAACTTTATTCTTTTGTTTTTTAATAAGGTGGTATTTACTCTTAAGATTTTTTAGTTTTTCCGTAAATTCTTTATCCCATTGTTGGTTCTCTAATAGATAATCAACAACTTGAGAACTAATACCTTTACCTTCATTGTATAAAGTATCACTAAATTTATAAGAATCTACTCCATAACTAAAGATTCTTAACAAGAACATATAAGTGTAAATATCTTTATTATCTTTAAATACAGACATTTCTTTTTGTACTCGTTCAAAATCCTTTATAAATTTTGATACTACACTACGAGAAGAAGTCATAACTATATCATTATCAATCACTTTTCGCATATTTTGATAGAAAATATTTAAATTGTCATATGCAATTTTTCTAGAAAGGGAAGCGAACTTAATAAAATCTTTTCTTTCTTGTTTTGTCTTATTATCGGAAAATGAATTTTGAGTTAAATTCATTAAGATAAACTCAAAATTGTATGGTACATTACAGTCTTCCAAATATAGGTCATCTTTCCAAAAGAAACAATCCTCTAGAGATAATGTAGATGTTTGGCAAGCAATTTTTGAGATAAAATTTCTATAGAAATACTTATCAAAGTATAAAATGCCTACAATGACATCATAACAATCTTTTGCAAATTCTGTATAAGAACTTATATCATTTAGTTTAGTTAATAATGTTTTAAGAGGTTTAATATTTTCAGTTTCTACACTATAATGTAGATATTCCTCAGCATTAAGATGTTTTATAATACTTGAAATTCTTTGTCCCATAAGTTGAAGCGTTCCGCTTTTATCTCTACTAAAGAAATCATTTGTTCCAAAAATAACAGTAAGCATTACATACAGATTAAGAAATTCATATTTCTTATCACCTGCTGGAACGATATTATTAGTGTAAATATTCAAGAAATCTTTAATAGTTGAAACTGTTAAATCTTTCTTAGATATTGACACATAACCATTATTATAAACATTAATTCCTTTATATTCAAAGGTAAACTCGGAAACATCTTTCAACTTAATTGGTAAGAAAACTTCATCAAAAACATCAAATTTTCTAACGAAAGATGACATCTTTGTTGGTAATTTTTTCACCAAAGAATTAAGTGCTCCAACAACCTTTTTACGAGTATAATCAGAACGACTTTTCAATAATGAATAGAATTCTTTAGTTTCTTCAGAAACCTTAAGAGAGACAAAAGACTCTAGAGAAACTTTATCAAGGATTCTCCCCTTTGAATGAACAGGGAAAACCAATTGACTAAATGATGTTAATCGTGTCAACGCTGTATAAAAATGATTTTCCAAAAACATATCAGAATAATCAATAACAACGTTTTTATACACGCTATCATTAAAAGTTTCGCCTTGGGCTTTGTGAGTAGTTACGGCATAGCCGAGAGCTAGAGGCCAAACTTCTAGAAAACGAACATTAGAAGAAGCTGAGACTTCTTCTTTTTTTGTGCGTTTTGACTCATCTACAAGCCCTAATTCATCTGTGAACTCTTTATAAGTTACACGAGCTGGAATTTTTACATAAGTTTCTTTATCTTTGATTTTTGTCTTAACTACTGGGCAACCTTTACTATCAAAGCCTACAATACTACCTATAGTATTTACAGGAATAGATTCTGGAGTACCATAAACTCTATGATTTTTAGTTTGATAACTAGAATTACTATATAAGAAATCTTTTTTATCTTCACCGTTGTAGTAAAGAGTTTGAGAAAAGCGTACTCTATCACCTTCTTTAAAGATAACGTCTACTTCTTCTCGTTTTTTACCTTTAGGTGTTGTTTTTTCTACAAGATTTTTGTAAATATGTTCTGGATTAGGATTGTTTTTTTGAATTTCTTCGTTGTAAAATTTACAAGTTTCTTTTGTCCCTACTAAACATATTGTATTTTTGTAGTATAAAGAATCCACATCTTGATGACGTGCTTTACCTATAAATTTTGGAAATTCTGCGAATGAATCGTTTTGAATTCCTCTTCTAGCAACTGTTTGGAATCGAGCTAAATCTTTATCATTAGTTCTAATTATATCTGTATAAGAGAACCAATCTAGACCAAACATTTTAATCAATTTGTTATTACGAAATGCTGGAGTTGATAATTCATCTCCATAATGTTCATTCATATATAAATTTGGAACTGGAGAAAGCTGTGTTTCATCTCCAATAAATACAAATTGATGTTTTTCTAATGATGAATATTTAATTACAAATCCTAGCAATACGTCAATAAGAGCTGTTGAAATCATTCCAACTTCGTCAATAAAGAATACGTCTGTATTACGAATTTTTCCAATCAAAAACTCTTTTCTTTCATCTGACATATTTTCAAGGGCAGACTCCACCCTTACATCACTTTCTGGCAAATTAAAGAAAGAGTGAAGTGTTTGTCCACCAATGATTTGAGCTGATTTATTTGTAGGACTTAAACGTACGATTTTTTTATTGTATACCTTTTCATATGTAAGAAGAAGTTTTGTCATACTAAAAGATTTACCAGTACCAGCGTAGCCTAGCAATCCAACGTTACAACCACTAAAAAGACCAGAACCTACTGAAATTAGGTTATCTCGTTTTCCTCTTTCTGATTTACTGATTCTTTCAAAAGTTTCGTGCACTAAATTTTTATTAAAAGGACTACCTTCTGAAAAGATTTGAGCAAATTTAGTTTCAAATTCTTTTTTACTTGAGTTAAGTGCTTTATCTGCGTATTTAAGATAATTAGGAATATAATCTGAATTAATAAAATAGTTATATTTATTGTTTTTTGATTTAAGACAATAAATATTAGTATCTTCTGATAAATATACTATTTGATTATTAACTAATTGTCTTTCTTGTTCTTGAGTTAAAGCTAGTCTATCTTTTATATATTTGATTGTTTTGTTTTTAAAAGAATTACTTTCCAAAGAAAATGGAGAATATACCAAACGAGCCAAAAATTCACTATCATTTTCATCTCTTGGGTCGTAATCTTCAAAAGATAATTCTACAGGAGTATAGAAACAGTTACCTTTTTCTACTGTATCTTTATGGTATGTTGTGAATTTAAGAGGTTCGTTAGTACCTAATTTATATTTAGGTTTAATATTAAAATTAGAGTCCAAAATAGGAGTTTTAATAACACTATTCAAGAAATCTTTTGAGACTTCTACACTCAATGTTTTATGGTTATAATTCTCTGTTGCTGTCCACGCTTGAATACGTTCTTCTCTCTTATTTACATCAAAAAAGAATAAACCATTCTTAAATGATTTTAATACGTTTCTGTATAATCCTTTATATTCATCTCGTGTAAATGCAATTTCTACTAGTACTTTATCACTATCTAAATTAGAATTAGCAAATGTAGAAGCAATATATAGGATTGTATAGAAAATAAACATTTTTGCTGAACTTTTTCGAGAGTACGCAAAAGAGTCTACTAGCTTAAGCTTAGTAAACTCATTTAATAATTCAAAATTAGGACTAAAAATAACTTTTTGAGAATCAATGTTATGTTTAGCTTTATATTCTTTGTTAAGAGTTGTCATAACTCTTTTTCGTTCATCTTTTAAACCTTTGAAATCGGTTAATTTGACTTGCATTTTTATCTCCTTTTTAATTTGATTCTTTGATTAAAATATCGGTATTTAATCAAAGAAATAAAAATATTTTTATTCTATACATATATTATTCTATTTTGTTTTTAGATAAACAATAAAATAATAATTACTTTTAATATATACTACTATAACAATAAGAGTTTGTCAATAAAGACAATAAAAAAGGAAGAAACTTTTATAGTTTCTTCCGCAAATCAAATTAACCGATACCAGTAGTATATAATATTGTTTTCTTATTGTCAAGCTTTTTTTTTAAAAAATTTAAATTTTATAAAATTTATTTAGAATTACCACATTTATAACATACATACAAAAGAAATAGAATCAATTCTAAGGGGTCTAGAAGGCTCTGTACGCTCGTTTAGCCCTTTTGAATATAATTATATTCGGAAGGCGCTAAAAACTCGTAGAGAAGCTCTTAGGTGCCTTAGAATCGATTCTAGAGTAAACTGCCTAAGGAAACTATGATTTTACCTAATTTTCTGAGTAAAATATATTATTTTTAAATACAATATGAAAAAAGAAGGAAGAAACCATACAACAAAAAGTTTCTTCCTTCGGAGTTATTATTAAATTGATAATAACAGTATATAACATTATTTTTCTATTATCAAGTCTTTTTTTAAAAAAAATAAAATTTATTTAGAAATTCTAATATCCATATATATTTTATAACATACTTATATGTAAAGTAGTAAAAAAGACAAATCGATTCTAAGGGGTCTAGAAGGCTCTGTATGGACGTTTAGACCTTTTGAATATAATTATACTCGGAAGGCGCTAAAAGCTCGTAGAGAAGCTCCTAGGTGCCTTAGAATCGATTCTATAGTGGACTGCCTAGCAAAGTTGTGATTTTTGATAAATTCTAAGGTAATCTCTATTATATAAACTAGCAACTGCCTACGGTAGACTGCCGACTGCCTAAGGTCTTATGTCTTCCGCTTCGGTTAAGATTCCGATTCTTTATATGCAGTTTCATAGTTCTAAAGTGCTGGTTAAATCTAACATAGATTCCTTTTATGCTGTTCCTGTATCTCACGTTATATTATATTTAAGTTATCTTCTTTGTTTTATTTTTTATTATAAAGAAAATATATTATGGTATTTATTATAATTTCATTTAATCTTCTTAATTAACAACATAAGGATTTTTTTATTATTAAGAAAATGAAATATATTATTCCTGAGTATTTCCGAATTACTCAAATTAACTTTTTACAATAATAAACAACATTTATTTCCCTTCTAGGTTGTTAAGTTAATTTAGTTAATAGATTTTAAAATAACATTTTCTTAATAAATTCAATAAAAACTTTTTAGTTTAGTACTTTTATATTAACTTTTTAATATCGGAATTTATCTTTATTTTATAGAGAATTTATAAAAAATATTTTATTATTGTTTGTTTAGATATTATTAAGTTACATTAATTAACTATATCTTAGATATTTTATTCTATATTTTAATATACATAATTAAGTTATTTTATAATCCAAAGTTTTGAATTAACTAGAATAATCGAGGAATCGGTTCGGTGGTGCGCACCTCACCTCATTCCTCTACTCGCTTCGCTCGTTAGTTTTTGTGTTGTTATGTTTTAACGCTTCGCTTTTTTCTTATTGGTACGTTATTATCAAAATACTAGTTCTTCGCTAACCTAATCGTTAGCTCTTTTTTATGTTGTTATTAAAAAGGAATTGCTATTTCTAGTTTCTCAAAAATAACTTACACAATAATAACAAAACATTTATTCTTTTTTATTGAGAAACTTAGTAATTCATTATCTTAAATATAAAAAAACAAAAGGAAAACCATAAAAACACACATTAAAGCTAACGAACGTAGTGAGTCTAATCTCAAAAATAAAGAATCTTGGTAAAAAGAGTTCCAAGAAACGAACGCACTTCGTTTCTGAACTCTTCTAAAGGAACGTAATTTTCATATTCTCTATTTATCTATTATTTATATTTAATAAATTTTATAAATATCTATTTTAAAGAATCTTAATTTATTAAGGTTCTTTTTTATTATTTACTTGATAATTCAGAATATTTATATTTTATTTATCAATATATATGATACATATATTATAATATATATAAGGAAACGATGTTTCAAACTCAGAAACCCTTTAGTATCAAGGGTTTAAGGTCAAAACACCCTTGCGGAATTGACCGTTTTTCGACCCCACTTTTTTAAGATATGAAATTTAGGATAAGTTTTGACCTGTTCTTCAGACTATAATGGAACAGTAACAAAAATAACAACTTAGTTTAATTAAATTTATTTATACTTTTTAATAAAATATATAATACATATTAAGCTCCGTCACTTTAAATAAACTTTAATTAGTGTACCGTTGTTCTAAAATATATTAAATATTTATAGAATAGGAGCTATATTAAATAATGAACGTAGTGAGTTATTTAATATATATATAAGGAAACGAAATTTCAAACTCAGAAACCCTTTTATATCAAGGGTTTAAGGTCAAAACACTCTTGCGGAATTGACCGTTTTTCGACCCCACTTTTTTTAAAAAGGTTTTTTGAGTGGACAATCGAATTTTCAGAATCTATGAATAACATATTTATCAATTTAATAAAAACAAATAAAACGCTCCGACTATATAGAGAACCTTTAATATTTTATAGTTAGATAAAAGAGAAAATTAAAGATATAAGTATCTAAGGAGCAGGAGTTATAAATATGCTCTGAAAGTTTATGACAATAAACTTTTAGAGGAGGTTTATGACGACATAATATAAGACACTTTAGTGGATTATATTATAATATATATAAGGGAACGACATTTTTGGATTAAAAAGCCTTTAATACCAAGGCTTTAGGCCCAAAACACTCTTGCGGAATTTGCAAAAGTTCGACCCCACTTTTTTACTAGTAATCCTATTGACAAGTTCTGTTATATGATATATACTATACAAAGATATAATATAAAAACATACTTACAAAACTATTCTCTAAAATCTATTTTAGAGATATTCTATTACTTACTAGAGGTTATTATGGAAAACACAAAATTTTTCTTAGATAAATTTGCAACTTTAGAAGATTCAGAAAAAGAGGAATTTTTAAGTGGTGTTCCTCACCATAAATATAAAGAAGAAACTTTAGATGTTTACAATTATTTTAAATCTATTGGTAAAAAAGTAGTTTTTATTGAAATTGACACACCCGTAGATGAAACACTAAAACTAGATATAGAGGAATTTGCTAATTTTAGACCGAGTGTAACAGAAAATAAACTTATTGTTATAACACTCCCAACTTTAGAAGACTTAAAAGAAAGAGACGAAAAGTCTACTAAGATAATAAAAATTAACAATATGACAATTGAAACATTTCCAATAACTTCTCTTCCAAATAAATTGTTACAAAGACGAGATATTCTCGATAGATTTGTCTTGTATGAAAAATCAGTAAAAACTTTTCCAAAAATTAGAGAATATATAAAAAACTATTCAGGATACCTTTCTATGAAATCGAAATCTGAATCACAAGAGATTATAAAAGAAAAGAATCAGCTTTATTTTTATTATGGACTTCAGTCTATAATTTTAGGAGTAGTAAAAGATTTTATTGATAATTTATAAAAAATAAAAGCTCTACAATTGTAGAGCTTTTATATATATTGTAAGTAAATTAATCAGTTTTAAGACGATATTCAATAGTCATTTTTTATTAGTAAATTTCATTTTTTAGCTCTCTTTTATCTTTATAATAATAATTTTCATAAAAATGTATAAAAATTTGCATTTTAGAAAAATGCTCTCGTTGATTTTGTATACGTTATATCGAAGAAATTTGCAGGTTTTTTGACCCATTTTTGCCCATTTTTAAAGCCTATGATGTACTGTACTTGGGCGACTAAATTTTGCTTTCAGAATTTAATTTTACAAAAGTCTACTATAATGATATAATATATATATATTAAAGGATAAATATATGAAAAAAACGCTATGTATATTATGGAGAATCTACTATGATTGAAGTATGGAAAAACATTAAAGAATACGAAGGCTTGTATCAGGTTAGTAATATAGGACGAGTAAAAAGTTTAGAGAGAACGGTTATTGATAAGAGAGGGCATAAACATTATACAAATGAACGGATTTTGAAACCACAGATAGGTCCAAACGGCTATTTGCAAGTCGGTCTTCACAAGGACTGTAAGGGAAAATCTTTATATATTCATCGCCTTGTCTGTGAAGCTTTTCACGAAAACCCAAAAAACAAACCAGAAGTTAACCATATTAACGAAGATAAGTCAGACAACCGAGCTTGTAATTTGGAATGGGTTACTTCAAAAGAAAATAATAACCACGGTACACTTAATGCAAGAGTGGCTAAAACAAAAGGCAAACCAGTCGGACAATACACACGTGACGGCGAGTTGGTCAAAGTTTGGCAATCAAACCACGAAGTTGAAAGACAACTGGGGTTCGACCAAAGTACCCTCAGCAAAGTCGCCCGAGGGGAACTAAAAACCGCATACGGCTACGTGTGGAAATACGTCTAAACACCAGCAAACACTGGTGTTTTTATTATTATCTAACAGCTCCACTTCTCTTATAATAGTATAATATATTCCTAAAAATTTATTAAAAGTATTTTTTATCTTAGAAAATAATATTTACAATTTCTGTTATAATAGAAATTTTACAAAAAGTCTATTATAACGGAAATCAGATTTTTATAAAAAATATCTAATATTCTATTCAAAAACAAGAACTTCTATTTTTTATATATAGTATATAAATAATACCTCAATTTTTCTTTTAAAAAAGTGGGGTCGAAAAACGGTCAATTCCGCAAGAGTGTTTTGGGGTTAAAGCCTTGGTATTAAAGGGTTTCTGAGTTTGAAATGACGTTTCCTTATATATATATTAAATAATACACTATCGTGTATCATTTAATATAGCTCCTAATATATAAAAATAACGTTTATTTTTATAACAATGTTAGAAAATTTAAGTTTTTCTAAAGTGACGGAGCTTAATATGTATTATATATTTTATTTTAAAATATAGATAAGTTAATAAACTAAGTTGTTTTTTGTTATTGTTTTATTATAGTCAAGAGAAGGTCAAAACCTCTTCTAATTTTCTAGTTCTAAAAAAGTGGGGTCGAAAAACGGTCAATTCCGCAAGAGTGTTTTGACCCTAATCCCTTGATACTAAAGGGTTTGTAATTCAAAAATGTTGTTTCCTTATATATATTATAATATATGTATCATATATATTGATAAATAAAATATAAATATTCTTCTGAATAATCTAGTAAATAAAAATAAAAAGAACCTTAATAAATTAAGATTCTTTAGTAGATATTTATAAGATTTATAAAATATAGATAATAGATAAATAGAGTATATAAAAAATACGTTCCTTTTGAAGAGTTCAGAAACGAAGTGCGTTCGTTTCTTGGAACTCTTTTTCAACAAGTTCCTTTATTTTTTTAGATTAGACTCACTACGTTCGTTAGCTTTAATGAGTGTTTTTATTGTTTTGTTTTTTATGTCTTAATTAACAAAATAATGAATTACTGGTTTCTTAATAAAAAAGAATGAATGTTGTTATTATTGTGAAATTATTTTTTAAGATACTATAAATAACAAATTCTTTTTAATAACAGCAGAAAAAAGAGCTAATGATTAGGTTAGCGAAAGACTAGTATTTGATATAAACGTACCGATAAGAAAAAGCGAAGCGTTAAAACATAACAACACAAAAAAAACTAACGAGCGAAGCGAGTAGAGGAATGAGGTGAGGTGCGCACCACCGAACCGATTCCTCGATTATTCTAGTTAATTCATAATCTTAAACCTTAAAGTAACTTAATTATGTATATTAAAATATAGAATATAATATATAATTTTTTAGTTAATTTCAGAAAATAATATAACGTAATAATATCTCTCTAATATACGAGGAAATAAAAAACACAATTATTTATTTCATTGTTAATTTAAGGAACGTAAGTTTTTTATTAAACAACAGAAATTTGTTGATAAAAGATTCAAAAGTTTCGATATTTAATTAATCTAAAGTTTTCTTGAATTTGTTATATAAGAATTCAAAATCAAAAGTATTATTATCCTAGTAAAAAATTGTTAATGTTAATTTTAGATACTAGAGAAAATGGTTTTAGTAAAAAAGAAAACAATAATTCCAATATAATTAAAAAGCAGACTTTCCAACTTTTTATTTTTGATATTAACGGAGCTAACTAAATTAAGATGTTAGATAGATAGAATAAACTCCATAACATATTTTCTTTATAATAAAAACAAAGAAAATAAATTAACTTAATTATAAAGTAAAAGGAAATAAAGAAACAGCATAAAAGGAATCTATGTTAGATTAATCTGCATTTTAGAATATTGAAACAGCACATTAAGAATCGGAATCTTAACCGAAGCGGAACACATAAGACCTTAGGCAGTCGGCAGTCTACCATAGGCAGTCAGTATAAAAATTCACCTAAAATCACATCAAAATCACAACTTTATTAGGCAGTACACTCTAGAATCGATTTTAAAGTGTCTAGGAGCTTCTCTATGAGCTTTTAGACACTTCTGAATATAATTATATCCCAAAGAGCTAAACGTCCATACAGAGCCTTCTAGACCCCTTAGAATTGATTTTTAAATTTTTACTAATTGGCTAGATATTAAATCTAGATTCTTTTAATAAAAGGAGATTTATAGAATTGAATAAATTTAAATTTGCAACTTCTTCTGCTATTGCTCTTGTTTGACTAGGACTAGCTACTCCTCTTCCCGTTCTAGCAGAAACAAAACCTAATGTCGTAACAGTTGATGACCTACAAACAAAAATTGATAATCTAAAAGAAACTATTTCAAAACTAGAATCTAGTATTAAAGAAGAAAATAGAAAACTAGAAGCTACTAATTTGCAAATTAGTAAATCTAAAGCTCTTTTAGATGAATATAAGAAACAATACGAAGAAAATAAAGATGTAAATGAAACTGCTATTACATATAAAAATACGATGTCGAACAGCTAAAAGAAAAATTAGCTACAGCTAAAGAAAATAAAGCTCAAGCTCAAAAAGCTTTAGATGAAGCAACTAAAGAAAAAGCAGTTTTAGCAAATAAAATAGCTGAAACAGAAAAAGATAACCAAGATAAGATTTCTGAAATTAAGGACTTAGTTACAAAAGAAAATAGTACAATATCTAAACTAGATACTCTTAAAACAACTAAAGTTCCTAGACCTAAACTTCCAACTACTTATGGAATTTATGAATTAAATGAAGTTGGTGGTAAAGCCAAAGAACAAACTGGAGAAACTTTAGCGAATTCTGTAGAAAATAATAAAAACTATTCTATCCCTCAATATGTAAAACAAGGGGAAGATGAAACAGTAGATATTACGAACCTTACAGATTCACAACGTAAAGAATTAAATGAATTTACAGCTAAAATTATTAATGATATAAGAGAACAATTAGGTTATACTCCAGTCTCTGTAACCTCTCGCTCTATTAAATCTGGTAAACAAGTAGCAGATAACTATCAAAAAGATAATTATTTAGTAAATAAAGATAATTTTGGTAAAGATATAAACGCTACAACTCTACCAGTAGACGGAGAATATTCTCCAGTCGTAAGTAGTGTCGTAAATTCAAGAACAAACCTAGGCACTAAAAAATCTTCTATGGATAATATTAAAGAAGATATTTGCAACGCTGTAATGTCTATAGTCTTTAATTCTAATAGCTCTACTCCTACTTCTAGAGTTTATTCATTATTGGATAATCCTAATTCTTTAGGTATTGGTTATAGTTACTTCCCAGAAGAAGGTGTAACACAAATTCACTTTACATTCTCTTCAAGTGACGAAACTGACCCATTAAATCAAGATAGTGGTAATTATCAAACTCTTTACGAACAAGAAACCCCTGAAGCATTAAATGTATATAATACAGAGTTAGCTCCAACACAAGAAAAATTACAAAAAGATAGAACTGATTATCAAACTAATTTAGATAATTTAGATACTTATAATAGACAATTAAAAGAACTCGAAAACGATTACGATAATAGCGAAATTGTTAAAACAAGAAAATCAGATTTACAAAAAGCTACAGAAGATGTTACAAATACAGAAACTGAATTAGCTAATACTAAAACTGAATTGGAAAATATGATTAATGCTTATAAATTTAATCAAGAATATGAAACAAAAGTAGCTGAAGAAAATAAGAAACTTGATGAGTTTACTAAATATAAAGCAGATTCAGAGCATAATCTAGAAGCCTTCAACAGAGAATTAGATGAAACAAAAGCTGAATTGGCTAAGTTGGAAAATAATTCAGCACCTACAAAAGGTGATAATAAAGATACTACACCTAATAAAGGAAATGATTCTTCTACAACAACTCCAGCAGATACAAATACTAAAGATTCTGAAGAGCAACCTTCAAAAGAAGACAATACACCACAAAAAGAATCTACAAAAAGTGATGATAAAGATAGTACAGATACGTCTGAAGAGAAAGATAATCCTTCTGCAACAACTCCAGTAGATACAAATACCAAAGATTCTGAAGAGCAACCTTCAAAAGAAAACGATACTCCACAAAAAGAATCTACAAAAGGTAATGACACTACAACTCCTACACAAGAAGATAATAATAAATCCACAGAAGTAGGAACTACTACAGAAGAAACTACAAGAAATTCTGAAACTAAAGCTACTGATACTAATTCACAAGAAAATAGTCCAGTAGAAGATTCTAAAGTAGATAATACTTCTACAGAAGACAATAAACCTATAGAAGTAAAATATAATACAGAATCTCAAAACACAGAATCTCAAAATAAAGATGATAGTAATAAAGAATTACCTAAAGCTTCTATCTCTAATTTAATTTCTTTATCTTTAGGAATGTCACTGCTTGGAGGAGCTTCCCTTAAAGGTAAAAAACGTAATTAATAAATAAATTAAAAGACCTATTAATTTAGGTCTTTTTTATGTTAAAAATACTTAGAAAAAATCTTCATTTTTATTCCGTAAAAATCAATTCTGAGAGCGAAATTTAATCGTCCAAGTACAGTACATCACAGGCATTAAAAATGGGCAAAAATAGGGCAAAAAACCTGCAAATTCCTTCGATATAACGTATACAAAATCAACGAGAGGGAAATTCTAAAATGCAATTTTTTACCTATTTTTTATTTATTTTTAAAAACATCTTTACTTTTTATGATTTTTGTGATAAAATTTATATAAAAATAAAAAAGAAAGAGAAAGTACACTTATGAATAAAGAACGTAATTTAACTGTAACTACTACTTGTCATCATTGTGGAACTACTCATCAACTTCGAGTCAATTTTGATGACTGGCTTACATATGAATCAGGTATTGGACTAATCCAAGATATCCTTCCATATCTTACACCAGCCGAACGAGAACTCTTGATTTCAGGAACTTGTGGAGATTGTTGGGAAAAAATGTGGTCTTAATTAAGAGGTGACTTTATGGATAAGAGAGATATTTTCTATTTATTAGAAACTTCTAATGAGAATTTTGTTTCTGTTGATAAAGCTTTCTCATTGTTAGATGAAATTTCTAATTGTGAAGATAAAAATATAAAAATACCAGAAGAAATAAAGAGACTTATTAAAAATAAAAACTCTTTTCATTTTATGTATAAAAATGCTTTAGAAGCATATGAAGATTTTTGTAAAAATGAAGATTTTAGATTTTGGATTGAATCAAATCCTTATAATACCGATTATTTCTTGGAATATTGGTTTAATTATTGTTGCTCAGTAAATAAAGATACTATTAAAAGTTTACTAAAAAAATCTTCTGAAGCTAATCTTATTCCAGTAAGTTCTGTACTTAGAATTTTTTCTTCTTATCAAGAATATATCTCAGTCCCAGATTTTGTTTTAGAAGAATTTACAAAGGTAAAATTCTTTCAGTATGTAAATTCAATTGATTTTATTAATAGAGTCCATAACAACAAAATCTTACAATGGTTATCTGCTAACCCNACAAACACTGACAAACTTCTTTTATCTTATTTGCAAAGGGATTGTTTAAATGGCATACAGTAATTATGAGTCTCCTATCAATAAACAGATTAATAAAATGCTTGAATTAAGATTTGACGATGATGATAAAGAGCCTAGAAAGTTGTCAAAGAAAGAATTAGAATCACTTGTTAAAAAAAGTAAAGCAGGTTTGGAAAGTTCTATAGATGATTTTATAGATTCCGTCAATGATTTAAAGTTGCTGGCGCTATTTCTGGCTTTGATTTCTTACAATACTACTTGAAAAATAAAGGTGTATTAAAGAGTAAAGATTTTATTTTAGACTATATAGAAACAGAAGTTTTTGGCGAAAAGTATTTAGAAGATTGGAAAGAAAAGTATCAAGATTTCTTTTCTTCTGATTTTCTTAGTAAATTACG
>JGI24709J26583_10001308_pt1 | contig 21153 bp, 19 predicted proteins | sample BioPla2DNA1_FD_26583 | JGI IMG/M metagenome (IMG submission 26583) | reverse complement strand
GGCATAGGAGGTCTGGAGTATCTTACAAATCTGGCCAATGCGGTTCCTACAACAGCCAATGCAAAGCATTATGCCAAAATTGTGGAGGAGAAATCCATATTAAGAAGGCTCATAAGGGTTTCTTCCGAGATAGTGAATATGAGCTACGAGGCCTCTGAAGAGGTTTCCTATGTTTTGGACAAGGCTGAAAAAAACATTTTTGACGTGTTGCAAAAGAGGAATGCTCAGGGCTTTTCTCCCATTAAGGAGGTTTTGATAGATACTTTTAACCGGTTGGAAGAACTTTATAACAACAAGGGCTTTGTTACAGGGATAGCTACCGGTTTTACCGATCTTGACTATAAGACATCGGGACTTCAAAACTCCGATTTGATTTTGATAGCGGCAAGGCCTGCCATGGGCAAGACTTCTTTTGTGCTTAACATAGCACAGTATGCCGCCATTCACGGAAAGGTGCCTGTAGCCATATTCAGTTTGGAGATGTCAAAGGATCAGCTTGTAAACAGGATGCTCTGTTCTGAAGCCATGGTGGATAGTCAGAAAATAAGAACCGGAAAGCTTGAGGACAGTGATTGGCAGAAGGTTGCCCGGGCACTGGGTCCCCTTTCGGAGGCACCCATTTATATTGACGACACTCCCGGGGTCACAGCCATGGAAATAAGGGCAAAATGCAGGAGACTCAAAATTGAAAAAAATTTGGGTTTGGTTGTGATAGACTATCTTCAGCTTATGCAGGGGAGGTCTAGAGGGAATGATAGCCGTCAGCAGGAAATTTCGGAGATATCAAGGTCTCTTAAGATACTTGCAAAGGAAATAAATGTTCCTGTACTGACGTTGTCACAGCTTAGCCGTGCCCCGGAGCAAAGGGCTGACCACAGACCCATACTCAGTGACCTGAGAGAATCGGGAGCAATAGAGCAGGACGCGGATATTGTAATGTTCCTTTACCGGGATGACTACTACAATCCCGATACTGAAAAAAAGAACATTGCCGAGGCAATAATTGCAAAGCATAGAAACGGTTCTACGGGAACTGTCGAGCTTGCTTGGTTGGGGCAGTATACCAAGTTTGCGAATCTTGAAAAATTCAGAGACTAAAAAGCAGTGGCTTGAAATATCAAATAAAAGTATTGGTACGGGTATATGATTAGCAAGGTTTTAGAAGCAATTGAAAAATATAATCTTATTAATAATGGAGACGGCATAGTTATAGGTGTGTCCGGAGGAGCAGATTCCCTTTGCCTTTTGCATATACTATCTTCACTGAAAGAAAAAATGGGACTGAGGCTTTTTGTCGCCCATGTCAACCATATGATAAGGGGGGAGGAGTCCTTAGGGGACGAATCCTTTGTTAAAGATGTCTGCAGAGAATTAAATATAGTGTTAGAGTCGGTGCATATAGACATAAAAAAGCTGGCAGGGGAACGGGGATTGTCGTTAGAAGAGGCAGGCCGGATAGAAAGATACAGGTTCTTTGATTCTGTGGCGGATCTCCGCGGAGCAAATAAGGTTGCTGTTGCTCATAACAAGAATGACCAGGCAGAAACAGTGTTGATGAATATTATAAGGGGTACCGGGTTGGACGGGCTTAAGGGTATGGAATATAAAAGGGGTAGAATAATAAGACCGCTGCTGGAAATTGAAAGGTCAGAGATTGAAAGCTATTGCAGGGAGCATGGTTTAAAGCCCAGAACCGACAGCTCTAACTTGGAGAATATATACACAAGAAACAGGATAAGGCTCGATTTAATCCCATACATTGATAATTTATTCAAGACCGATATAGTAAATAGTGTAAGCAGAATGGCGAATTTGGTGAAGGAAGACAGCAGTTTTATTGAACAACAGATTGATAAAGTATATAATGATATAAATGTAGAAATAAAAGATAACGAAGCGACCTTGAACCTAGAGCTGGTTAAAGGGTATCATATCGCTGCGGTTCGGAGGGTTATCCGCAATTTAATAAAAGCAATAAGAGGGAATTTGAGAGGAATCGGAAATGTACATATAGACAGCATAACAGATCTTATTGAAAATGGAAGAACCGGGGCAATGCTGCATCTTCCCGGCGGGTTGAGGGTTTTAAAATCCTACGAAATGCTTAAAATTTATTTGTATGGAGAAGAGCCCGGTGTTCAGGATTTTGACAAAAGGCTTATCATACCGGGAACCACCTATATTGATGAGATAAACAGCTCTGTCGAAGCTGTTATTATTGATGCACCGGAGGATGTCAGGGACTTTATAAGAGCAAAGGGCGAAAGCATGGTTCAATTTTTCGATTATGACAGGCTAAAGAGTGGTATTAATATAAGATATCGCAGAGACGGCGATCTTTTCAAACCACTGGGATCAATCGGGACAAAAAAGCTCAAGGAGTTTTTTATAGACAGTAAGATTCCGAGACATTTTAGGGATCAGATACCGCTTATTTCAAAGGATAAAGAAATTATGTGGATAATAGGTCATAAAATAAGTGATAAATTTAAAGTAACTGAAAATACTAAAACCATATTGAAGTTATCCTTTAAAAGGGAGACAAACATGGATAATTAATCCTGTGTATTTTATAACAGGTTGTGATAGAATCAAGGGAATGAATTTTAACGGCTGTAAGGCAAGGGCATTTAAGATGAATTAAAGTGTTGTAAATTGGGAGGAAGAAATGACAGGGGAAATTGAGAAAATACTGATTAGCAAGGAGGAACTTAAAAACAATGCAAGGGAATTGGGAAAAAGGATTTCTTCGGATTATGAGGGTAAAGAACTTGTCCTCATTGGTGTGTTAAAAGGAGGGGTGGTATTTTTTTCAGACTTAATCAGGGAAATAACCATACCTATTGAGATAGACTTCATATCGGTGTCAAGCTATGGCAATTCCACAAAATCATCGGGGGTTGTCAGAATAATTAAGGATACCGATATTGATGTGACCGGCAAACATCTACTGATTGTTGAAGATTTGGTGGATACAGGGCTTACCCTTCATTATTTGAAGAATTTGTTCAAAGCCCGGGGACCTAAAGACGTAAAAATATGTACTGCACTGGATAAGCCGTCGAGAAGAAAGGTTGAAATAGAAATTGAATACCGGGGAATAACCATACCGGATAAGTTTGTGGTGGGGTATGGTCTAGATTATGGCGGCAAATACAGAAACCTTGCCGATGTATGCGTATTGAAACCATGGGTTTACCAAGATGATGATGAAAGTTAACAATTTATTAACTTTTTAATTATTAAAGGTTTCTTGTGTTTTAAATATCGTTATGTTAATATAATGTAATAAATAATTAATGTAATAAATAATTTAAGAAAAAATCGAAACAAAAATAGATTTCAGTGTATTATTTAAGGAGGGAAGCTATTTGAAATATTTTAGAAATATAAGCTTCTATATAGTATTGTTTGTTATGCTATTAGCTTTTTTAGTGGTAATTCAAATCGGTCCGGATCCGAAAAAAGCAAAGTATTCCGAACTTGTAATGGATATACATGAAGGAAAGGTTCAGGAAGTTGTACTTGAGGGAGATAAAGCCACGGTAAAGTATAAAAACAAACAACAGAAGGAGCAGTATGTTTATATACCGGACATTCCAACTTTCATGAATGAGATTAAAGAATTTATTGTACAGGAAAGTTTGGTAGTGGATTCTCTACCGCCTCCATCACCGCCGTGGTGGCTTTCAATCATTCCCACGCTGGCAGTCATATTGATATTTGTGCTGTTTTGGGTATTTTTCCTGCAGCAGTCCCAGGGAGGCGGCGGAAACAGGGTAATGTCCTTTGGAAAAAGCAGGGCAAAAATGACCATCGATGATAAGAGGAAAGTTACTTTTAACGATGTTGCCGGGGCTGATGAGGAAAAAGAGGAATTAAAAGAGATTGTTGAGTTTTTAAAACACTCCAAGAAATTCTTGGAATTAGGTGCGAGGATACCGAAAGGTGTACTTTTGGTGGGACCACCCGGTACGGGTAAAACCTTGCTGGCAAAGGCGGTATCGGGAGAAGCCGGTGTTCCGTTTTTCAGCATAAGTGGTTCCGACTTTGTAGAGATGTTTGTCGGAGTCGGTGCTTCGAGGGTTAGAGACCTTTTTGACCAGGCCAAAAAGAATGCACCTTGTATTATCTTTATTGACGAGATTGATGCGGTGGGAAGGCACAGAGGAGCAGGTCTTGGAGGAGGTCATGACGAACGGGAGCAAACCCTTAATCAGTTGCTGGTGGAAATGGACGGTTTCGGCGTCAACGAGGGAGTAATAATCCTTGCCGCAACCAACAGACCGGATATTCTTGACCCGGCTCTTTTAAGACCCGGAAGATTCGACAGAAGGGTTGTTGTTGGTTTGCCGGACATAAAAGGAAGGGAAGAAATATTGAAGGTTCATGCGAAGGGCAAGCCCTTAGCAGAAGATGTAAGGCTGGATGAGCTGGCAAAGAGTACCCCCGGATTTACCGGAGCAGACCTTGAAAACCTTCTTAACGAAGCAGCTCTGCTTGCTGCAAGGAATAATAAGACAGTAATAACAATGTCGGAAATAAAGGAAGCAGTGTTCAAGGTTGTTATGGGTCCGGAGAAGAAGAGCAGGGTTATGAGCGAGAAAGAGAAAAGGCTTACGGCATATCATGAAGCCGGTCACGCTATTGCTGTGAAAGCTGTATCCACCACTGATAAGATAGATAGGATATCCATCATACCTTCGGGTATGGCTGGAGGTTTTACTGCCCATAAACCGGAGGAGGATAAAAACTATCATACCAAGTCCCATCTTCTTGAGAGAATCATTGTTTCTCTTGGAGGAAGAGCCGCGGAAGAAATTGTTTTGGGCGAAATCAGCACTGGTGCATACTCTGACTTGAAGCAGGCTAATGGCATAGCAAGAAGCATGATTACCAAGTACGGTATGAGCGATAAGCTCAGCAACCTCATATTTGGCAATGAGAATGATGAGGTGTTTATCGGAAGGGATTTTGCCCAAGCCAGAAATTACAGTGAAGAAATAGCTGCGGAAATAGACCGCGAGGTTAAGAATATAATAGATTCTTGCTATCAGAAGATTAAAAACATATTGACCGAGAATATAAATAAGCTCCATACCGTAGCAAATGTGTTGATTGAGAAAGAAAAGATTGAGGGGCACGAGTTTGAAGAATTATATGCAAATGCGTGATTTTATTTATTGACTAAATTTTATGCATATGATACATTATAACATGACAATATAATACAGCAAAAACCTTATCAAGAGAGGTGGAGGGAATGGGCCCTATGAAACCCGGCAACCGGCTTAATTGTATCGGTGCCAATTCCTACAGGTAAAAGACCTGAAAGATGAGGATTAATGAGGTCCTCTTTGTTGCAAAAGAGGATTTTTTATTAGTGGGATTTCACGAAGTGAAATGACCAAAAAGCGAAGGGGCTCGATGCCCGTGAGCTTTTGTTGGAAGGTACCTATTAACCTTTCAGGAGGCGAGCATATCGTTAGCTTCGCTGAGACACCGCGAAAGTAAGAAAAATTTTTTTGCACTGAGGTGTTATAAGGTTAATTAGGTTTGCTGATAAAATTAATTTAAGGAGGGAAACGATAATGGCAAGGAAATTATTTACGTCAGAATCTGTTACCGAAGGACATCCCGATAAAATCTGTGATCAGATATCTGATGCTATTTTGGATGCAATTTACTCAGAGGATCCCATGGCGAGAGTAGCTTGTGAAACCTCTGTTACTACAGGGCTTGTATTGGTAGCTGGTGAGATAACGACAAGGTGTTATGTTGATATACCCAAGGTTGTAAGAAATACTATTAGAGAAATAGGATATGACAGGGCGAAGTATGGCTTTGATTGTGACACCTGTGCGGTTTTGACTTCCATCGATGAACAGTCCCCCGATATAGCAATGGGTGTGGACAAAGCTCTTGAAGCCAAGACCGGTGAGATGACGGATGCCCAGATTGAGGCTATTGGGGCTGGGGATCAGGGAATGATGTTCGGCTTTGCATGTGATGAGACCCCGGAGTTGATGCCAATGCCTATTTCGTTGGCCCATAAGCTGGTGAAAAGGTTAACCGATGTAAGAAAAAAGGGAACGATAGATTACCTTCGCCCCGATGGGAAGTCCCAAGTTACTGTTGAGTATGATGGGGATACGCCGATAAGGATTGACGCGGTGGTTGTTTCCACCCAGCATGGTTCTGATGTAAACCATGAAACCATTGAGCAGGATATTATGGAGCATGTTATAAAACCGGTTATACCTGAAAATCTTATTGATGACGAGACAAAATTCTTCATAAATCCTACAGGAAGGTTTGTTGTTGGCGGACCACAGGGAGACGCTGGACTCACCGGTAGGAAGATAATAGTGGATACATACGGCGGATATGCAAGGCATGGCGGTGGAGCTTTTTCCGGAAAGGATCCGACAAAGGTTGACCGTTCTGCTGCGTATGCTGCCCGCTATGTTGCAAAGAATATTGTTGCAGCAGGGCTTGCAAAAAAATGTGAGGTGCAGCTGGCTTATGCAATAGGTGTTGCAAAACCTGTGTCTGTCAGGGTTGATACCTTTGGAACGGGCACTATTTCTGAGGACAGGATTGAGAGCCTTGTGACAGAGCTTTTTGATTTAAGGCCTGCGGCAATAATCAAAACCCTCGATTTAAGAAGACCTATCTACAAGCAAACCGCAGCCTATGGGCATTTTGGAAGAGATGATCTGAATCTTCCATGGGAGAGAACCGATAGAGTAGAGGACATAAAGAAAAAAGTTGCAGAAATGCAATAAAATGCTGTGAAACTTAAGTTTTTTAGAGTATTTTTCTTTAATTATGCTCTGCAAGTTTAATATTTGAAAAAAGACACCTGTAACAGTTTATTAGCCTATTTCATAGACTATAGTTGGGGGTGTTTTTTTTATGCTTCAAATTATTTTGGAAGTATTGGTATGTGTTCTTGCAGCCTATGGCTTGATAACACTGGTACACGAATCATTGCTATCTGCAAGGCAAAATAAGGGCTATAAAAACTCCATGGTAAAGCTTGTGCTTATAGTCAAAAATCAAGGGGAGGTCATCGAAGGCGTATTGAGAAATGTTCTGCCCAGGGATTTTATAAGAAAGCTTATGCCGGGAGGCAAGCTCATTGTGCTGGATATGGATTCTAAGGATGATACGATGGATATTTTAAAAAGGCTGGAAAGGGATTATGAGTGCCTTGAGGTACTGAAAAGAAGTGAAAAGGAGTTTTTATTCAAACCCTTTGAAGAAGCCGATGATAAGGGCACAGTTATAGAACATGCAGGTAAAAATACATAGATATAAAAATCTATTAATTGACGAAGCCGTTCATTATTTTATACAATACATACAACCAAAAACAAAGTATAAATATACTAAATAAAATTAATAAAGGTTCGATATATTATTAGAATAACAAAATTAACAAAAAAGATAAGGAAAAACAATACAGCAACAAACGCTAAAATGAATCAATAATTAACGAGGTGATACTTATGTTTGGCAATAGTGCAGTTGAAATTACAGAAAAAAACGAAGATGGCTATGCATGGATAATTGATGGGAAGGTATTTGTAAAAGATTCAGTGGGAAAAGGTATGCAGCCCTTGCCAACCCGTGTGAAGGCATCAAACTGATTGTAAACGGTATTGAAACAAATCATCTTGTTATGGTTTCCGAAAAGGACAATATAGAGATAAAGACTACCGATGAAGAGGCGGAAGTGGAAGCAGATGTCAAGATATCTGAGGACAAATTGAAGGCTTACATGTCTTTTAAACCACCGCGTAAAATAAAAAGGGTTTTAAAGGACTCCTATCCGGTAAACAAACTTGATATATCGTTGATGGAAGAAGAGGATTTTCAAGATGGTTATTCGGTAGAACAACTTATTGACATAATAAGGCAGCAAGGTGTGGTCTATGGGTTGAAGGAAGATATAATCAGGAAGGCATATAAAGAAAATAAAAAAGGCAGGTATCTCATAGCAGAAGGGAAACCACCGATAGATGCCACAGATGATAATATGGAGTGCTTTTTAGAAGATATTGAAGAACAAGCCATTAATGAGTATGAAAATATTGATCATAAAGAGCTTATCAAATATAAATCGGTCAAACCCGGAGAGAAAATTGCCCGTTTAATCAGGGGGAATCCCGGTGAGGAAGGAATATCAGTGTTAGGTGAAACTATAAAGCCGAAAGAAGCTCGGAAGATAATTATAGAAGCAAGCAGAGACATACAATTTGATGAAGAAAGCGGTATGATAAGAGCCAGAAAATTTGGTACTCCTGTAAAGAAGGAAAAAGGCAATGTAATAACTTATGAGATATCTGAAAAATTGCAATTAGTAGAAGTCAGTTTGAAGACAGGAAATGTGAAATTTAAGGGAGATGTGGAAATAACGGGCAGTGTATATGAGGGGATGAAGGTAATTGCAAATAACAACATATTTATATTTGGAGATGTAAATTTTTCATCTTTGTATTCAGGAAATGATATAGTTGTTAAGGGAAATGTTGTTACCAGCCAATTGGTTTCCGGAGATGATACCATAGCATCGAAGGCGGTTAATACTGAAATACACAGGATTATTGCCGAAATAGAAAATCTTATTGATAACATTAAAAAAGAATCGGTTAGTGAACTTAATTCACAAGGAATTAAGGGTATGCCGGAAATCGTACGATATATGCTTAATACAAAAAACAGAGCTCTGCCCACTACCATATATGATGTAATACATAAATTTAAGAAAGATAATTATGATATAGATGACAGTATGCTATACACGTTGATAGAAAAATGCAAGCCCTTTTTAGGAAATTACAGTGAAATTTATAATTTAGAGTACATTTATGAAATGGCTGAGTATCTTAAAACCACATTTCATATAGATGAAAAGAAGAGGGTAAGCGGTAATATTCTTTTAAATGGTGCAATGAATTCGGAAATAAAAGCTATCGGTAATGTTGTCATATCGGGCAAAACCTGTTTCAACACCAAAATAGAGGCTGGCGGGAAGGTTATGATATCGGGAAATTTAAGGCTGGGAGAAATTAAGGCTGAGAAGGGCATAGAAGCTAATAGGGTTGGAACAGAAATAGGTACAAAAATTTTTCTTGAAGTTTCGGATAAAGGTTTTATCCGTATGAAGTCTGTATATCCCGATACGACAATCAGGATTGGAAGACATACATATAAATTCGACAGTTACCAAACGGGTATAAATGCAAGAGTAGTTAAAAATAAGCTGGTTTTAAAGTGATTACCGGGAAATAACAAAACTTAATGTAAGGAAGTGATTTAACGATATGAAAAATTTGGAGGAATACATAAATGAGGAAGTGGGGTTGGAAGTAATAAATGAGGAAGGCGAGAAAATAGGACCTTCATATATAACTAAAATTGTTGAGGTGCTTGATGCAGATAATATAGGCATAGTGGCACCGGCATTTGATAAATATACGATTCCATTGCCGGTAGATACAAAGGTGAAAATTATTTTTAAAACAGCACATGAAAGGGTTAACTTCATTATTGGTGCGATAGTTTCAAAATCTAAAAGTGAGAACGAAATTTTACATCAAGTCAGAATAAACAGTCCAAAACCAAACGAAATAATAAACACTTCTTCAGTAAGAATCGATTGCAATTTCAAAGCGGAATACAGTCCGATTGATTCGGCAGATGAAAAAGAATTTAAGCCNGCAAAAGTAGNAAGTATTAGTGCGAAGGGNTTAAGTTTATCGGTAAACGAAGAAATCGAACCGGATAAATCGGTNGAGGTTTATNTATGGATTAGTNCTAAAAAAATAATCAGTGGAGTATGCNAANTTACACAAAAAAGCGAAACGGCAAATCCGAAGGAATTCAAATATAAGTTAGCACTGGAATTTACAGAGATTTGCGAGCCGGATAGAGATGCCATAATAAAATTCATATTTACAAAACAAAAAGAACAGATAAGAGCAAGCAATACATAATCCGGGTGTTATTATTTGGACGAGGGAAAATATGGAAGAAATATTGTGATGCAAGTTTAAGAGCCTGTTCTTTTCTAAAACACATTTATAATATATACTTTATATATAACAGTTGAAATATATAAAGAATCAGGTGGATGTATTGATCACAATTGAAGGTACGATAGAGGAGATAATATTCTCAAATGAGGTTAACGGATATACGGTTTGTGAAGTCAGAAAGGATAAGGATGTCATTACGGCAGTGGGATTTATGCCCTTTGTGAATGCNGGCGAGGTTCTGAAAATTTGCGGCAGGTGGGTAACCCATCCCGATTATGGTGAGCAGTTTAAGGTGGAGATGTACGAGAAGATGCTTCCTAAGACTACCGAGGCCATTGAGAAGTATCTTTCTTCCGGGCTTATCAAGGGTGTTGGTCCTGCAACGGCAAAAAAAATCGTAAAAAGATTCGGCGAGGAAACTATTGAGATTATTCAGCACTATCCTCAAAAACTTGCCGAAATAAAGGGTATTAATCTGGAAAAGGCTAAAAAAATCGGACAGGTGTTTGAGGAACAAAGGGAACTTCGAGATGTTGTTCTATTCTTTCAGGAATACGGAATCAGTCCTATCTACTCTGCCAAAATTTACAGAACCTTTGGTTCTAACACCATTGAACAAATTAAGGAAAACCCCTATAGACTTTCCGATGAGATTTTCGGCATAAGCTTTAAAACCGCCGACAGAATTGCAAAAAGCTTGGGAATTGACTCCGATTCAAAATATAGAATATCCAGCGGGGTTAAGTATGTGTTGTCCCGGGCTGCGGTGGACGGACATACTTTTGTTGATGAGGAAAGGCTTAAGGAGTACACCTCCCAACTTTTAGGTGTAGGCATAGATAATATAGAGGATGTTTTGATATCTCTTGTGCTTAAAAAGGCGGTTTATGTGGAAAAGGAAGAGGATATTTCGAAGGTATATTTGAGTGCGTTTTATAATGCGGAGCTGGGTGCGTGCAGAAAGCTTTTGGAACTTTCAAATATCAAGTTTAGCGGCAACTTGGATGACTTTGAAGAAAGAATCAAGGAGGTTCAGACGAAGGAAGGAATTATTCTTGCACACAAGCAGAAGGAAGCCATTAAAGAGGCATTGATAAACGGAGTTCTTGTTATAACCGGTGGACCCGGTACTGGAAAGACAACCATAATAAAAAGTATCATTGCCCTTCTTGAGGCTGAGGGATATGAGTTTGCACTGGCAGCACCTACAGGCAGAGCCGCAAAGAGAATGTCCGAAGCTACGGGATATGAAGCAAAGACTATTCACAGGCTTTTGGAAATCGGGTATACAGCAGATGAAGAGGAGCTTGTGTTTGCGAGGACAGAGGCAAATCCCCTTGAGGCTGATGTAATAATTATTGATGAGATGTCCATGGTGGATATAATTCTTATGAATCATCTTTTAAAAGCAATACCTGTTGGGGCAAGACTTATTCTGGTGGGGGATGTGGATCAGTTGCCGTCGGTTGGACCGGGAAATGTGCTTCGGGACATAATAAAGAGTGAAGTTATAAAGACGGTGAAACTGTCGGAAGTGTTCCGGCAGGCTGAAGAAAGTATGATTGTTGTAAATGCACATAAAATTAACCGGGGGGAAAAACCCATATTAAACAACAGGGATAAGGATTTCTTTTTTGTATCTCGAAGCTCATATAACGATACTGTCAGGACAATTGTGGATCTATGTCAAAGAAGGATACCCGATGCTTATGGATTTGACCCTATGAAGCATATTCAGGTGCTTACTCCGATGAGAAAGGGACCGGTTGGGGTTGGCAGTCTCAATATAGAGCTGCAGAAGACTTTGAATCCCGAGAGCAAAAACAAGAGACAGAAGGTTTTCAGGGATTACATCTTCCGCGAAGGCGACCGGGTGATGCAAATTAAAAACAACTACAACCTCAAATGGGAAAAGCCCAAAGACAGCAGACAGAGCGGCACCGGAGTATTCAACGGTGATATGGGAATAATTCAAGAAATAGACAATGAGGATCAGAGGGTTTTGGTATGCTTTGACGATGAAAGGCTTGTGGAATACGATTTTACAATATTGGACGAGCTGGAGCCGGCTTTTGCGGTTACTATTCACAAGAGCCAGGGAAGTGAGTTTCCTGTGGTAATACTTCCTGTATTTCCCGGACCTAAGGTTCTCATGACCAGAAACCTTTTATATACCGCCATAACAAGGGCTCGGGAAATGGTGATACTTGTCGGAGCCAGGGATTTTCTTGACGAGATGATTGAAAATGACCGGGAGACCAAAAGGAATTCGGATCTTTCGGGGAAGCTAAGGAAATGTATCTTAGGAATCGATACCAATCACTTGTAAGGAATGTGGGACATCTATAGCATTGTTATAACACTTCATCTCAAAGATAATTCGTAATTTGCGGTAAAATTTTATCACATCAGCAGTGTTTTAACGAGGCCCAGGATAGCTAACTGCTTTGTTAAAATAATTGGGATAAGTTGGTGAAGGAGTATGCTTAAACGTCTTCTTAATTTGATATTTCCTCCCAAATGTATTTTTTGTAATAAAATTTTAGATTTAAATACCGATATATATATATGTAAGGAATGTTATTCGGCAATTGAGTTTAAGGAAGGCGGAAACATAAAGTCCGGCACCGGGCATGATTATTTTGACAGCATTGTTTGTGTATGCGAGTATAAGGGGATTGTGAAGGATGCTATAAAAAGGTTCAAATTTTCAAACAAACCGGCATACTATAGGACTTTTGCAGGACTCCTGGTCTCAAAAATAAAGGAAATGACTGATTACCAGTTATTTGATATAATTATAAGTGTACCCCTTCATCCAATCAGAGAAAGGGCACGGGGTTACAATCAGTCTTTTCTGGTATCCATGGAACTATCTAAGCAACTGGAGATAAAAGAGGAGTCGAAGCTTTTATCCAGAATAAGGAATACGCACAGCCAGAGCTTGTTGCAAAGAAAGGACAGACTAATTAATGTAAAAGATGCATTCATGGTAAACGACAGTTCTAAAATAAAAGACAAAACAATTCTTTTGGTAGACGACGTTTTGACTACAGGTACTACATTGAATGAATGCAGTAGAGTGCTAAAGCAGGCAGGGGCTAAAAAAATCGTAGTTGCCGTAGTTGCATCAAGCAGGAGGTTTTAACGAGAGGACTCGGAAGGAAGCATTTTGATATTTTCAGGTATTGGAGTTTATTGGTTAAATAGTGCTGTCATAGTGATAGGAGGTATCAATATGCCGGATATAAGAAATTGCAGACGTTGCGGTAAAATTTACAGCCATATTGGAGGAGTCCCCCTTTGCAATGATTGTAAACAGCAGGATGAGGAGGATTTCAAAAGAGTTAAGGAATATTTGTACGAGCACCCCAAGGCCACAATCTATGAAGTGTCCAGGGAATTGGATATAAGTGTGCAGAGAATAAAGAGCTATTTAAAGCAGGGAAGGCTTGAGATTATTGGTGACGAAGGCAACATGGTTCTTGACTGCGAGTTATGCGGCAAATCCATAAAAACAGGTCGTTTTTGTGAGGAATGTACCAATGCCCTCAGCAAGGATATAAAATCAACAGTTAACGAAATAAGAAAGCCGGGATTTGGGAATACGGGCACGAAAATACAGGGAGGAATGAGATACCTGCATAAAGGCGGAAAGTAGTACTGAAAGCAGGGAGCTATTTACCGATAAATTTTGGGTAGCCAAAGTTTTAAGGGAAAATATAAATATTTGTTAATTTAAATATTTTAATGACGATATAATTAGTGAGGGAAGGATTTTTACAACTAATGATGAGTTAATACTTTAAAGTGTTAATATATAAGTTTTAAAGAAGGTGAGTGGTAGTTATGAAAGTTTGGGACGGAATCCCGAAGGTCGGTGCTATTTATGATGGTCCTAAAAGCGTAAACAAGACAGAAAAAACCGACACTGTAGCTTCAAAAAGGGATGTGGTGTCTATCTCAAGTCAGGCTAAGGATATCCAGACGGCAATGAAGGCACTAAAGGACATACCGGATATACGCAAGGACAAGGTAGAACCGATACTCAAAAAGTTTGAGACAGGTACTTATAAAGTGAAGGAGGAGGACATAGCGGACAAGATTTTAAAATCAATAGCAGAAAAGAAAAGCATAGAATGATATCATGAGAATAGTATATTTGCGGGTTAATTAGGAAAGTTCCGAAATTATCCCGCAATAGATTTATTACAGGCATTTCACGAAGTGAAAGAAAAACCTTAAAAGTGAGGGTGTAATATATGAATAACCAGCTGGTAAAGGGTTTAATTGATGTTATTGAAAAGGAATCAAAAATATATGAGGATATACTGGAGATTTCTAAAAACAAGACCGATATCATTGTTAAAGGAAAAGTAAAGGAATTGGAGAGTATCACAGAGCTGGAACAGTCACTTATTGTTCAGATAGGTAAACTGGAAGCTGTAAGAGAGGATCTGGTTAATAAAATATGTTCTAATATTGGCAAAGACTCGTCATCAAATATGACGATTACGGAGTTGATTGGATATATTGAGGCACCCCAGGCTGAAAGGTTGAGCTCATATAAAGATAATATGATTTCTGTGCTAAAAGAAATTAAGGATATAAATGACATAAATGCAAAATTAATAAAAAGCTCAATTGATTTTATAGATTTTTCGATAAATATTATGTCCAATGTAAATTCCGATGGAAACAACTACAGCGACAATGGACAGATAAATGATTCCGAAAAGAAGACATATTTTGATGTCAAATTGTAGGATATTTGGAGGCGGTTTAAATGGCGATGGGTTTTGGCAGCTATGAAATTGCAAGGTCGGGAATGTTTGTGAACGAACGGGCTCTGTTTGTGACGGGGCATAATATTTCCAATGTAAACACCCCTGGCTTTTCCCGTCAGCAGGCGATGATTGCAACAGGTCCATATCAGAATTGCGGCGGGTTTCAGCTTGGACTTGGGGCGGATATCCAACAAATAAGACAGATCCGACACCAGTTTCTGGATAATATATACAGGGATGAAAATACCTTGCTAGGATACTGGGAAACAAGAAACAAAACCTTTCAGGAAATTCAAACAATTCTTGGCGATCCCATGGAAGAAGGACTGCAAAATGTATTAAACCAGTTCTGGGACTCATGGCAGGAGCTTTCGAAAGAACCGGACAGTCTTACGGTGAGAGCCCTTGTGAGGCAAAGGGCCGAAGCTTTGGTATACCATATTAACCATGTCGGACAGCAGTTGGACAAGCTGCAAAATGACTTGAACTATGAGGTTTACATGCGGATAAGTGAGGTCAATGACATAACAAGACAGATAGCATCCCTAAACAAAGCAATATTTTCAGCTGAGGTAACCGGAGATAATGCCAATGACTACCGGGACCAAAGGAATCTTCTTATAGACAGGCTTTCAAAGCTTGCGGATGTTGAGGCAACCGAAATGATGGACGGGCAGGTTGATATAACTCTTTCCGGACATTATCTGGTGCATAAGGGTGAGTTCACAGAGTTATACGCCGGGGAAAGAAACCCGGGGGATATATTTTGTTTTCCAATGCTTGCGGGGACAAATATTGAGGTTGCGGTTAAGAGTGGAGAAATAAAAGGACTTTTAGACTCAAGGGGTGACTCGGTTAACTCTCTCGGAAGCATGGACGGCGGAATCAGTGCTTTAGAGGACTCCACCAGTATTATACCTGACCTTAAGAGAAGACTGAACGCTATTATAAATAAAATGGCAGAAGAGATTAATAACTTACATAAGAGCGGAAAGACGCTCAGTGTCCCTCCGGAAGACGGACAGGACTTTTTTGTGCCGATAAATCCTGCATATCCTATTCGATTAGGAAACATACAGCTAAACAGCAATCTTATAGATTTAAACAACATTGTTGCATCGAAAAGCGGTGACAGCGGGGATAATAGCATTGCTCTTGATATTGCAAACTTAAGGAATATCCAAATAATCGATGATATCGACAGGGTATTGAGCATAGACGACGCTTACCAGTTCATAATATTAGGAGTCGGCAGTGGAGGAGCTGAGGCAGAGAGAATGAGTCAGAGTCAGAACCATCTTGTGCTTTCTACCGACTTGCAGAGAAACTCCATTATGGGGGTTTCCATGGATGAGGAAATGTCCAACATGATGAAGTTTAAGTTTGCCTATACTGCTTCTTCAAGAGCAATAAATGTTATAGATGAAATGATTGAGACAATTATTACAAAAATGGGAATAGTGGGTAGGTGATGAATTGTGAATCCAGGCTTTTTCGGATTGGAAATTGCAGTTAGGGGTCTCTATACGGCACAAAGAAATCTTGATGTAATAAACCATAACGTTAATAATATCAATACCCCCGGCTACTCGAGGCAGATTGCCAATCAGTCGGCTTCAAGACCGATAGCTCTCTTGAATGGAACCGGAATGCTGGGTACGGGCTCGGATGTTACCGGTATCAACAGAATAAGGGATGAGTATCTGGATTTTAAATACTGGAGCGAAAACACCACATACGGTGAATGGGAATGTAAAAAGGCTTTGATGGCGGATCTGGAGGTCACCTTCAATGAACCGTCGAACAGTGGCTTCAGTACGATGCTGGACGAGTTTTTCAATTCCCTTCAGGAGCTTGCAAAGGACCCGGGAAGTGAAGCGGTAAGAGCTTTGGTGAAAGAGAGGGGGATTACCCTTGCAAAGTATTTCAACAACATGGCAACTCACATGGAAGAGCTTCAAGTGGATTTGAACCATCAGATTAACACAAAGGTTAACAGGATTAATTCGTTGGGCTCCCAGATTCAACAGCTTAACAAGCAGATATACCGCTCGGAGCTTGACGGAAATGTTGCCAATGATCTTAGGGACCAAAGGACTCTTTTAATAGACGAGCTCTCAAAATTGGTCAATATTGATGTGCATGAAGTGGTTGCGGGGAAACTTCCCAACGGTAAAGAAGATAAGAGAATGCTCATAACAATAAACGGCAAGCCCTTTGTTGACCATTACGATCTTACCAAGTTGGCTGTCAAGCAAAGAGCGGACAAGTTAAATCCTGAGGAAGATGTGGTAAACCTCTATGAAGTGATGTGGGAAGACGGGAACAGCATTCAAATAAGAGGTGGAGAGTTAAAGGGATTGCTGGATATAAGGGACGGAAACGAGGGAGAAAACGGAAGTCCGCTGTATAAAGGCATACCCTTCTACATAAAGAAACTGAACCAGTTTGTACGAGTCTTTGCCCAGGCTTTCAATGAGGGAATAATAGGCGGTGTGGACATGGAAGGACATGCGGACGGTATTGGGGCCGATAACTCCACCGGAGTAAGGTTCTTTACCATGCTGGGCACAGGCAATTTGCCTATGAGCAGCAGCGATTTCATCAGTAATCCCGACTGCTATAATGAACTTACGGCAAAGAACTTTTGTGTAAGCAGCGATATAATAAATGATATAAGCAAGATTGCTACCTCCGATACTCCGGATCAGATCGGTAACATAGAGAACATAAACAAGCTTATAAAAATGAGAAACAACACCCATATGTTTACCGAAGGGGCACCTGAGGATTTTATGAAATCCATAGTCTCGAACCTGGGGATAGATTCCCAAATGGCAGTAAGGATGTCGGCAAACCAGAATGCCATGATAAGACAGGTTGAAAATCAGAGACTGTCAGAATCGGGAGTATCCATGGATGAGGAAATGGCAAACATGGTTAAGCACCAGCAGGCGTATAATGCTGCTGCAATAATGATTAATACAATGTCAGAAATCTATGACATATTGATAAACAGGGTTGGATTATAAGTGTAGTGTTATAGGATTGAAAAACACTTTTAAGTACAGTGTGGAGGGATGATATGCGAATAACCAACAGTATGCTTGTTAATAACATGATATCAAACTTGGGCAAGAACCTGTCAAGGATGGAAAAGTATCAACAGAAGCTTGCCACCGGAAAGAAGATTTCGGTTTCGTCCGATGACCCTGTTGTTGCAGCCAGGGCATTGAAACTTCGTACCGATGTGTCGCAGATAGAGCAGTATAAGAAAAATGTAAAGGATGCAATGTCGTGGCTGGAAATAACAGAGTCGGCCATTGCCGATGTTGGAGATATTCTGCAAAGAGTCCGGGAATTAGCGGTACAGGCAAGCAATGGGGCAACTACACCGGAGGATACCAAGAAAATTTGTGAAGAGGTAAAGCAGCTTAAGACCCAGTTGGTCAACCTGGGCAATGCAACCTATGCAGGAAGACATATTTTCTCTGGTTTTAAAACCAATCAAAAACTGTTGAATGATGACGGTTCTTTTGCCATTGATGTTGACAGTACTGAAGTGATAATTTATCAGATAGGTATTGCGGATAGTATTAATATTAATGTGACAGGAGGAGATTTTTTTAACGGTGGCGGTACAGCGACAACCGGAGCCTTCGGAACGATTTTTGAGGATATGGATAATTTTATAACGGCACTGGATAACGGTGATTATGATGTAATTAATGAAACTTTGGGAAAGCTTGACATACAGCAAAACAACCTGCTCCGAATAAGGGCTGACATTGGGGCCAGATACAACAGGCTGGAACTTACAGACAACAGGCTTGGAAACGATGGGCTTAATTTTACCAAGCTCATGAGTGAAAATGAGGATATTGACCAGGCAGAAAACATTATGCTGCTAAAGAGTGAGGAAAATGTATACAGGGCCTCATTAGCGGGCGGTGCCAGAATAATTCAGCCGTCTCTTGTGGATTTCTTAAAGTAATATAAAGTAATAAAAAGGTTAGTGCGGGTGGTTTTATGGGTATAAGAATAACTCAAACCTATGCTAAAATCGGAATTGACACGGTTTTATCCGAACTTAACATGAAGGCTCACAAACCAAAGATTGAGATTCACCAGAACCATTCCAAGTTAAAGATAGAGACGGAGCTTCCAAAGGTGGAAATTGACCAGTATGAGGCGTTTGCCAGTGCCGGTCTGAAAGGCCCCATTGACCTTACTCATGAGATAGCTCAAAGAATTTATCAACAGGTAATTGAGCAGATAGGGAAAATTTCTGAGGACGGGGATACCTTTGCAGCTATAGAAAACGGAGGAAACCCCATTGCAGATATGGCAGAGTCGGACTCGGTTACAGAGCATGAGTTTGATGTTGACTGTATACCCAAAGCAAGACCGCAGATTACTGTTAAGGGATCACAGCAGATTGAAGCGGGAAGAGAAGGCGAAGGGGTGAAAAATGGTGTAGAGTTTTCGATTAGCCCCGGCCGGATTGAATATAATTATATACCTGCCCAGGTCAATATTTTCTTGAGGCAGTATGGATCGGTTAAAATCGGTTATGTTCAAGACAGCAAGGTTGATGTATATATATAAGTATAAGAAGGGAACTTATTAAATGGAGGAGATTAAATGCTTCTAAAAACAAAGCACTTTGACGAAATTGAGATTGAGGAAGATAAGATAATTAATTTTAAAGACGGAATTCCCGGTTTTGAGGAAGTAAAAAAGTATATCGTGCTGTATGACGGGGATGAGGCCTCACCTTTCAGATGGCTTCAGGCGGTAGACGATGGACAATTGGCTTTTGCAGTTGCTGACCCGTTTATGATTGTTAATGACTATGACATAGAAATTCCGCAGGAAGCCGTGGATGTTCTTGAAATTCAAAGTCCTGAACATGTTATGATATTGTCGATTCTTGTAGTACCGGAGGATCTTTCTAAAATCAGTATGAATTTAAAAGCACCAGTTATTATTAATACAAAAAATAAGAGAGGAATGCAGGTTGTCCTTGACACGGATAGATATTCTGTGAGACACTATATCGTAGAAGAACTCCGCAGACGGGAGGTAAATATTAGTGCTGGTTCTCACAAGAAAGAAGAATGAATCTATTATTTTAAATGACAATATTGAGATAACTATTGTTGATGTTCAGGGAGATCAAGTACGTGTAGGCATTAATGCTCCAAAGAGTATTTCTATTTATAGAAAAGAGATATTTTTAGAAATACAGGCTGAGAATAAAAAGGCCGCAGATGTTAAGTCGGTAGACCTGAAGAATTTATTGAAATAACATAAGGGGACGGTTCTCTTGATTAAATATCATTCCACTGATACTGCATATCGGAGGCATGATTTTTTTATGCCTACTGTTAGAACAGAGAACCGTCCCCTGTTCTACGTCCCCTGTTCTACGTGTTCTATATGTTTATTAATCTTGAAACACAAGGTATATTTTAGTAATATTATATTGTAGGATTAGAATAAATTTGAAAAAGTAAAATGTGGGAGGATTAAATAATGAATAGGAAAAAAGTTTTATTGATAACAGTAGCAGTGGTTATGATTATGTCAAGCTTACTGGTAAATGCAAAGAGCATTGAGGATATAGTGGGAAAGGATCCCGACATAAAGAAAGTAAATGAAAAGCTGGAAGAACTGAAGCAGTATACGGTGGAGAAATTTTCGGATGTTAAATCCGATTCATGGTTTGTAAGCAGTGTGTCAAAACTTACAGCATTAAAAGGTATAAGCGGTTATCCCGACGGAACCTTCAAGCCTCAAAACCCGACAACTACGGCGGAGTTTCTGGCAATGCTTTTAGCATCGATGGGATATAAGCAGGAAGCAGGAGAGAAGGAATGGTATGACAATTATGTGGAGAAAGCAAAAGAGCTTATGGTAATAGACCCTTGGGATAATTACAACTACAAAGAGGGAATTAAGCGTAAGGATATGGCAAAAATGATATGCAAGATGGTAAAGGTCAGCCCCGTAACTAGGCAGACTGTATTCACCGATGTGGAGGGAATGGATACAAGGTGGATAGATGCAGGTTTTGAGGAGTACTTGATAAGGGGATATTACAGCAATGGAGTGCGTACGTACAAGCCGAATCAAACGGCAACAAGAGCGGAAGTAAGTGAAATGGTTGTAAGGGCAATAGAGTATTATGATGANCCGGAAGCATTTAAGCTGAAGATGAANNAAATATATGAGGANTCGGAAAAGAANCAGGGAACGCCAGAGGAGACAACGGTTAATTTAAACGGATTTATTGTGCCAAAGAAGGAATATACGGA
>JGI24709J26583_10001301_pt1 | contig 21181 bp, 15 predicted proteins | sample BioPla2DNA1_FD_26583 | JGI IMG/M metagenome (IMG submission 26583) | reverse complement strand
AGGTGTACATATCCTTGGGAGGTATTAACTCAGATAGGAAACGAGATTTTGATGATTGGGCAGACTCTGCCTAAAGAGGAATATGATATGGTGGATGGGAATATATGGATTGCGAAATCAGCAAAAATAGCTCCAAGTGCTTCCATAACCGGTCCGACCATTATAGGCAGGAATGCAGAGATACGTCACTGTGCATTTATAAGAGGCAATGCAATTATCGGAGAGGGAGCCGTTGTAGGTAATTCTACTGAGGTGAAGAATTCGATATTGTTTAATAAGGTACAGGTGCCTCATTTTAACTATGTGGGGGACTCTGTATTCGGATACCGTTCACATATGGGAGCCGGTTGTATTACATCTAATGTCAAATCAGACAAAACCTTGNTTAAGGTGGATTTTCAGGGAGAAAGAATTGAGACGGGANTGAAAAAATTCGGAGCCATACTTGGGGACAATGTAGAAGTAGGCTGTAATACCGTACTAAATCCGGGTGTTATTGTTGGCAGAAATACTAACATTTATCCTTTATCTATGGTTCGAGGTGTTATCCCGGCAGGAAGTATCTATAAGAAAGCCGGAGAAATTGTATCTAAACGCATATATTAAAGTCGAATGATGCGGAGTAATATTTTTTGCTGGACTTATATAATATTTTGTGAGAAAATATGTTAAGTAAATAACAATTAATAAATATTACGTCGTGGTATATCCACGGCGTAATTAAGGTAAAGAANGCATAGAAATATGTCATACTATGTAAATTGAAAGGAGTTTCAACAACATGATTTATTCACATGAGGTAAAAATGATGTGTCCGGTTGCCCGGGGTGTTAATAATGGAGCGGCACCTATTCCGGAAGAAGCAAAATGGGTAAAAGTGAAAGAAGTTAAGGATATTTCCGGCTTTACACATGGAATTGGCTGGTGCGCACCTCAGCAGGGAGCATGTAAGCTTACATTAAATGTTAAGGAAGGTATCATTCAAGAAGCATTGATAGAGACGATTGGATGCTCCGGAATGACTCATTCTGCAGCCATGGCATCAGAAATATTACCCGGAAAAACAATTCTTGAGGCTTTAAATACTGACCTGGTATGTGATGCTATTAACACTGCTATGAGAGAGCTTTTTCTTCAGATTGTTTATGGTCGTACTCAGAGTGCATTTTCAGAGGACGGGCTGCCAATAGGTGCAGGTCTTGAAGATTTGGGAAAAGGTCTCCGCAGCCAAGTAGGTACCATGTATGGAACCCTTGAAAAAGGACCCCGTTATCTTGAGATGGCAGAAGGCTATGTAACAGGCATTGCTCTTGATGAAAATGATGAGATTATCGGTTATCAGTTTGTAAGCCTAGGAAAAATGATGGATTTCATCAAAAAGGGTGATGATGCCAATACTGCACTCAATAAGGCTAAAGGTCAATATGGCAGAGTAGATGATGCTGTAAAAATCATTGACCCAAGGCACGAATAATATAAGGAGGATACATACAATGGCTTTATTTGAATCATATGAAAGAAGAATTGATAAGATAAATTCTGTATTAAACAATTATGGTATAAGCTCAATTGAAGAAGCAGAGAAGATTACTAAGGATGCAGGGCTTGATGTATATGGCATGGTAAGAAGCATTCAGCCCATTTGCTTTGAAAATGCCTGCTGGGCATATACAGTTGGTGCCGCAATTGCAATTAAGAAGAATGCAAGAAGAGCAGCAGATGCAGCTGCAGCTATAGGTGAAGGCTTACAGGCATTCTGTATCCCCGGCTCGGTAGCTGATCAGAGAAAGGTTGGACTTGGGCATGGTAATCTTGGTAAGATGCTGCTTGAAGAATCAACGGAGTGCTTTGCATTCTTAGCAGGACATGAGTCCTTTGCAGCAGCTGAGGGTGCAATCGGAATAGCCCAGTCAGCCAACAAGGTCAGAAAAAACCCACTTAGAGTTATTCTTAACGGACTTGGTAAGGATGCTGCCCAGATTATTTCCCGTATAAATGGCTTTACCTATGTACAGACAGAAATGGACTATTATACAGGTGAAGTAAAGGAAATAGGACGCAAATCCTATAGTAAAGGCGATAGGGCTGCGGTTAACTGCTACGGTGCAAATGATGTTACGGAAGGCGTAGCTATCATGCATAAGGAGCGTGTGGACGTATCAATCACAGGAAACTCCACCAATCCAACCAGATTCCAGCATCCGGTAGCAGGTACATATAAGAAGGAATGTATTGAACAGGGTAAGAAATATTTCTCTGTTGCCTCCGGCGGCGGAACGGGAAGAACTCTTCATCCTGATAATATGGCAGCAGGTCCTGCCTCATACGGTATGACCGATACTATGGGAAGAATGCACTCCGATGCTCAGTTTGCCGGATCATCCTCGGTTCCTGCTCACGTTGAAATGATGGGTTTAATCGGAATGGGCAACAACCCGATGGTAGGGGCCACGGTGGCGGTTGCTGTAAGTATACAGCAGGCTGCTGAGGCTAATCGTTTCTAGGAAGATATGTAATTATAAAATACAAATTATACAGATTAATCAATTACACCTCAATAAACTGAAAAGTTATTGGGGTGTTTTTAATATTTTCAGATAAAACCAATACATTGATGAATATTTTATTGAAGATAATAATGTTCTATGATAAAGTATGTGATATAACAGCGACAAAATAAGCTAATAATCGACATATTAAAAAAATTAATGTCAAACTAATTTCATACTTTAAGATGGAGGGCTTTTATGAGACAAAAATTACCTAAGATAAATCTGAATTTATCCTTACGGATTGCACTTGCTGTAGGAGCTATAATACTTATAATAACAGTGATTACTTATAGCTGAGAACCATAAATGTTTAAAAGAGCTTAATCTATCCATAGATTATGTGAATGGTTTATCTGATGACGGAATAATTGCCGTACAGGATCTGAGTAAAAGAAATGCTGAGTCCGGTGCAGCTTCAAGAAGAATATATGATATGGTTGTTGAATCCGATAAGAGTGCAGACAGAATAAGGGTTGCCAGTGAAATGATCAGAAGTATTGCCGACATGACGAATCTTCTGGCACTTAATGCATCTATTGAGGCTTCCAGAGCAGGAGATGCAGGCAGAGGATTTTCAGTTGTAGCAGAAGAAATAAGAAAGTTAGCTGAGCAGTCAAACCGATATACTAATGAAATATCCGAAATTATTGAGGAGCTAATAAATAACACAGGAGATTGTGTTAAGGTATTTGATGAGGTCGGTAAAATCATGGAGTCCCAAACCAACAGCGTGGAAAACACAATTAATAAATTCTACGGTATTCGGGACGCGATAGATAAGATCAGGGTCATTATTGAAAACCTTAACACCGCAGGCAGCAACATGAATATTAAGAAAGAAGACATGATAGAAATGATTGAAAATCTGTCGGCTATATCAGAGGAATATGCTGCTGCTACAGAAGAAGCATTGGCTGCTGTAGAAATGCAAACCTATTCGATTACAGAAATTGCAGATGCCAGTGAATCCCTTGCCAATCTGGCATCAGATCTTCAGATAGAGATAAGTAAATTTAAGTATTAGAAGTAATATGGAAGGGTAGTTCTATGTTCCCCAACACATATATATGTTGAGGTCAGAATTACCCTTCAGTATTATGATGCAGCTAGTTATTTCCCGTATTATCAGCTTCTTTTACTATATCCTCCAGAACTCTGATTAAATCATGAATCGTATATAATTCAACATTACGTTCAAGAATTGCATTTTTTAGGTCAATTGATAAAGTTTCAAATTTTTCTTTTATTGCAGGAGCCACATATGACATAATTTACCTCCGTTTTAATTTAGTGCATTTCCATAAGGTCGTTTAATTTTGTTATAATAATCTTTTTATGAAAGTATTTACGGTTTTCATACACATTATTCTATAATAAAAACTGTTTTCATATTCATTCTCTGCTTGTTATAGCTTTTGTTATAAGCTATAATTGACATAATTAATAATTGATAATGATAAGGGAATAGTATGACAGGAAGTGCTTGCGGGAGGAGTATATATGACAAGCGGTGAATTCAGAGATTTAGTAAATTCAAAGGTAGTGGTTCTGGATGGAGCTACAGGAAGCAATCTTCACAGGTTAGGAATGGATACGGGTAGATGTCCAGAAAAGTGGATGATTGATAATGCTGATAAAGTCATAGATCTGCAGAGAAGATTTATTGAGGCAGGAACAGATATCATATTTGCCCCTACCTTTACAGCCAATAGAATAAAACTAAAGGATTATGGCTTAGAGGATAACATTGCCCATTACAACCGGGAATTAGTTAAGATCAGCAAAAAAGCCATAGAATTATACAATCAGAATAACGATAATAAAAGAAAAATCTATGTTGCAGCCAATATGACTATAACCGGGGAGATGGTTGCTCCTATTGGCAAGATGTCATTTGAGGAGCTTGTCAACATATATAAAGAACAGGTGGAATGTATTCTGCATGAAGGAGCTGACCTTTTTGTCATAGAGACAATGATGAGCCTTCAGGAATGCAGAGCAGCTCTTTTGGCTGTTCGTGAGTCATGTGACCTTCCTGTTATTGTTTCATTGACTTATCAGGAAAACAACCGCACCTTATACGGAACAGATCCTGTGACCGCAACCGTTGTTCTGCAGGCCATGGGTGCTGATGCAATAGGGGTAAATTGTTCTACCGGACCTGACAGTATGAATGAGATTGTCAGACAGATGAAAGAGGTGGCTCATGTTCCGATTATGGTAAAGCCTAATGCCGGAATACCATATCTGAAGGACGGCCGTACCGTATTTCCAATGAAACCCAAAGAATTTGCAGAAGAGATGAAAAAGCTTGTTTTGGAGGGTGCAGGATTAGTTGGGGGATGCTGTGGAACCACACCTGAGCATATAAGTTTATTGGCAGAGACAGTAAAGAACTTATCTGTACCAGGGATAAATACTAAGCATTGCAGAGCACTCACAACAGAAAGAAAAACAATACCGATAACCTTAGACGGAAGCTTTATGGTTGTCGGGGAACGGATCAATCCCACAGGTAAAAAAGCATTGCAGGCAAGTCTTAGAGAGGGAGATTTTACGCCTGTTTCAAAGATGGCGGTCGAACAGGTAGAGCAGGGAGCGGATTTTCTTGATATCAATGTGGGAATGAGCGGTATTAGCGAGAAAGAAGCTATGCTTAAGGCAATAGAAGAGGTAATACGGACCACCGATGTACCCCTTGTAATAGATACAAGTAATCCTTTGGTTATGGAGGCAGCCTTAAGAATATATCCCGGTCGTGCACTTATAAACTCTATATCTCTTGAAAGTGAGAAAACAGATAAGCTATTGCCGCTGGCTAAAAAATATGGTGCAATGTTCATACTGTTACCCATATCGGATTCAGGCTTGCCAAAAAACACTGAGGAAAGAATTCAGATTGTACATGAGATTATCAACAAAGCATATGAAACGGGTCTTACCAAAGAGGATATAATAGTAGATGGTCTGGTAACTACTGTAGGTGCGAATCCCAAAGCGGCAGTCGAGACAATTGACACCATACGATATTGTAAGGAAAAGCTGGGAGTTGGGACTATTATCGGATTATCGAATATATCCTTCGGACTCCCGGGCAGGCAGTATATCAACAGCACATTTCTGGGATTTGCCATACAGGCTGGTCTCACTATGGCGATTGCCAACCCTTCTCAGGAGCTTCTTATGAATACTGCTTTAGCTTCTGATTTACTTCTTGGTAAGGAAGGAGCGGCAGAGAGATATATAGAAAATGTAGTTGAGATTAAGACACAGGTTAATAATCAGGATAAGAGCAAACAAAATTATAATAAGAATAATAAAAAACGAATTAAGGAAAACAATTCTGAGCAAGATGCCGAAAAAGTGCTTAATGAATTGGACAGAAACAGGCAGGCTATATTTCAAGCGGTATTAAAGGGTAATAAAAGAGACATTATAAAATTGGTAGATGAAGGGCTTTCTGCGAACAATTCACCAAGCGATATTATTGACACTGTGTTGATTCCCGCCATAAATGAAGTCGGCAGATTATTCGACAGCCAGAGATATTTTCTTCCCCAGCTTATATCAGGAGCCGAGACGATGAAGCTTGCTATTGATTATCTTGAACCCATGCTTGCCGACGGCGAAGGTGATGAGAAAAACAAAGGAACGGTTATAGCCGCCACTGTTTCGGGGGATATTCATGATATCGGAAAGAATCTGGTTGTCCTGATGCTAAAGAATTACGGATATCGTGTCATTGATCTTGGAAAGGATGTTGACACGGATTTAATAATTCAAACAGCTAAGAATGAAAATGCAGATATTATTGCATTATCTGCTCTTATGACAACAACCATGGTAGAGATGAAAAGAGTTATAGAAGAAGCCCAAAAAGCCGGATTGGATGCGAAAGTCATCATTGGAGGTGCTGTAGTAACCGAGAGTTATGCTGATGAAATAGGAGCAGACGGCTATGCTCCGGACGCAAGATCTGCTGTGGATTTGGTAAGAAGATTAATAAATTAAATAAATAATATAAAAATTATTGGGAGGAGGTAATATGTCTGCCTTGGAAGAATTAAAGAATATCCATGTTGATGTTATTATTCCCATATACCATCCGGATGATAAACTGAATCAACTTCTGTCAGGAATGAAAAAGCAGACGATAAGACCAAAGAATATTATTATTCTCCAGACTTGCGAGGACAAGAACAGTCCGGAAGAGTTTAAAATTCCTGACGGTTATAGTATTGATACTCAGATACATTATATTGATAAAAAGGACTTTGATCACGGTGGAACCCGAAAATATGGAGCCGCCTTATCAGATGCCGACATTCTGATGTTTATGACTCAGGATGCCGTACCGGTAGATGAATATCTTATTGAAGAGCTGATAAAGCCTTATAAGGATTCACAGGTATCAGCCACCTATGCCAGACAGATACCTAATCCGAAAGCAGATATCATTGAGCGATATACAAGAGAATTCAATTATCCGAAGGAGAGCAGGGTAAAATCAGCTAAGGATACAGATACACTTGGAATAAAGACATATTTTTGCTCAAATGTATGTGCAACCTATCGCAGGGACATCTATGAAAAGCTGGGCGGATTTGTTGACAGAACAATATTTAACGAGGATATGATAATGGCACATACTATGATAAGTGCCGGATATAAGATTGCGTATCAGGCAGATGCTTTGGTGGTACACTCTCATATATATTCATATTTACAACAATTTTCAAGGAATTTTGATATTGGGGTATCGCACAGACAGTATGCAGATGTATTTCTTAAAGTCAGTTCAGAAAGTGAAGGCATACGCTTGTTCAGGAGTACTCTGCAGCATCTGGTGAACCAAAGAGAATACCTGCTGATACCTGATTTAATATTAAGTACAGGTTTTAAATATCTGGGGTACAAATTAGGAGTAAACTACAATAAACTTCCGGAGAGCTTTGTTATACACTGTACTATGAATAAAGGCTATTGGAAAGACGGTGTGCATTAAGCAACGATAATAGGAGAAAGTATCATGGATAATGTTTCTATCGTAATGGCAACCTATAACGGTGAAAAATACCTAAAAGAGCAGATTGAGTCTATTTTATCATCAACCTATAAGGATTTTGAGCTGCATATTGTTGATGACGGATCACAGGACAATACCATGCAGATATTGGAACATTATAAACAAAAATATCCCGATAAGCTGCATATAAAACGAAATGATACTAATCTGGGTGTTACTTTAAACTTCCTTAATGCTGTAAGAAATATGACATCCGAATACATTATGCTGTGTGATCAGGATGATGTATGGAATATGGATAAGATAGCAAGAACCTTAAAAAGAGTGAAGCAAATGGAGGTTCAGTTTGGGAAGGAACTTCCCATTGCGGTATTTACTGATGCTTATGTTGTTGATGAGCAGCTGAATGTGATACACGAATCATTTTTTAAATCAAGCAGACTGAATCCAAGGCTGACTGACCTTCCGCATTTGCTTATGGAGAATAAATTAATTGGATGTACAGTTATGATAAATCAGGCTGTTCTTCGAATTCTGCAAAGCAGTCCGCTTCCTAAGAGGGCCAGATTTCACGATGGCTGGCTGGGTCTGATTTCAGCATCTGCCGGAAAGATTGGATTTATTAAGGATCCGACGCTGTTATACAGACAGCATGACTCAAATGTGGTAGGAAACCGAAGCTTTTATTCATATATTATAGACCGCATCAGAAATATCAGAAGACAGAGGAGAGCTCTGCTGGAGCTTTATATACAGGCGGAGGAGTTTGCATCACTGTATCACAATAAAATTGACAGCAGTAAGCTGGAGATAATAAGCAGGTTTTCAAAGCTCCATCAATATAATTTTATAAAAAGAAGGATAATGATGATACGATATGGATACCTGAAATCCGGTATTATCCGCAATATTGGGTTAATGATTATAGCATAATCATGAATTATTATGCATAGTGTATTACTATTCACTTGACAAACAGCCATGTAGTTGCTACAATATCATACAATTTAATAAACATTTTAAGAAGCAGTAGCCCCAATCCAGTTGTACTGTGGTAGTGGGCTTTTGTTATAAATCATTGGATTGTCACTGCTGTATACATAACGAAAGGAGAATACTATGAAACGAATGGTATTGTCAATAAAGGTAGATAATACTGCCGGAGTGTTAAGCCGGGTATCAGGTTTGTTTAGTAGAAGAGGATATAATATCGACAGCCTGACCGTAGGAGTAACTCAGGATCCTGCCATATCCAGAATGACAGTTATGGCTCATGGAGATGACCAGATTCTTGAGCAAATAAGAAAGCAACTGCAAAAGCTGGAGGATGTAATAGAGATAAAGGAGCTTGTCAGCGGTGAATCTGTTACCAGAGAATTGATACTTGTGAGGGTCAAAGCTGACAGCGAAGACCGTCAGGCGATTATTACTACAGCAGATATATTTAGAGCAAAGATTGTTGATGTCGCACTCGATTCACTCATGATTGAGCTTACAGGGAATCAGAATAAAATCGATGCATTTATAAAGCTGTTGGAGCCATTTACAATTATGGAAATGGTTCGTACGGGAATCACAGGTCTTCCCAGAGGCTCAGGAGATATATCGGATTTTAACGATTATTAATCGGTACCAGATACCAATATAATAAATGGAGGAAGAAAGGTTATGGCAAAAATTTATTATCAACAGGATTGTAATTTATCACTTTTGGAAGGAAAAACAGTAGCAATTATAGGTTATGGAAGCCAAGGTCATGCCCATGCACTCAACCTAAAGGAATCAGGCGTTAAAGTAATCGTTGGGTTATATGAGGGCAGTAAATCCTGGGCTAAGGCAGAAGCAGCAGGACTACAGGTGTATACAGCTGCAGAAGCTGCAAAGAAAGCTGATATCATCATGATTTTAATTAATGATGAAAAGCAGGCAAAGCTGTATAAGGAGTCAATCGAACCTAATCTTGAACCGGGTAATGCTTTAATGTTCGCCCATGGTTTCTGTATACATTATGGTCAGATTATTCCTCCGAAGGATGTAGATGTTATGATGATCGCTCCTAAGGGACCGGGACATACAGTTAGGAGGCAGTACTTAGAGGGACAAGGTGTTCCCTGCTTGCTTGCGGTATACCAGAATGCTACCGGAAAGGCTCACGATCTGGCACTTGCATATGCATTAGGAATTGGCGGAGCAAGGGCAGGTGTACTTGAAACAACATTTAGGGAGGAAACAGAGACTGATCTCTTCGGTGAGCAGGCAGTATTATGCGGTGGCGTAACAGAGCTTATGAAAGCCGGATTTGAGGTATTGGTAGAGGCAGGATATGACCCTGCAAATGCTTACTTTGAGTGTATACATGAGATGAAATTAATCATTGACCTAGTTAATGAAAGCGGCTTTGCAGGAATGAGGTATTCTATATCTAATACTGCAGAATATGGCGATTATGTTACAGGACCTAAGATTATAACAGAGGAAACAAGGAATGCCATGAGAAAGGTGCTTTCTGATATTCAGGACGGAACCTTTGCAAGAAACTGGCTTCTTGAGAACCAGATTGGATGCCCGAATTTCAATGCCAAGAGAAGGATAGAGGCACAGCATCCTCTTGAGAAGGTCGGAGCAGAGCTTAGAAATATGATGAGCTGGACAAAGAAAGGCAAATTGATTGACAATTAATATTGATAATTAATATACAAACAATTTTGTAAGATATATTATCTTGCTTTGTTAGATACGAAAACAGCGTGCAAGTACGCCGGAGCGTACTTAAAAAGACTGCCTCAGAATACACAATAGAGTGCATATGCATAGAATGTTATACATGTGTACCTCCGGATTGGTTTTGAGGCAGCTATTATTTTAAAATATCTTTTATTTTTTATTAAAGTTATGTATAATTAATCTTGTATTTTTGCATGGTATACAATATTCAATACTCTCAGACCGCTATAATGTCCATGTAAAATGTAGGCTTTATGACGAAAGCTTTTTAAGTAAAACTAAACAGAAAGTGGTGAGTTGCAATTATTAACAAGAAATTACAATCGTGGGTAGACGAAATGGCAAAGATGTGCCAACCGGATCGAATCCACTGGTGTGATGGTTCAGAAGAAGAAAACAAACGTTTATTGGATGAGATGGTAGAATCCGGAATGGCTATAGCTTTAAATCCGGAGAAACGTCCGGGATGTTACCTGTTCCGCAGTGATCCATCGGATGTAGCTCGCGTGGAGGAAAGAACCTTTATAGCTTCCAAGAGGAAAGAAGACGCAGGGCCTACCAATAACTGGATAGATCCTGACGAGCTTAAAGCAACCATGACTGAGTTATATACAGGCTGCATGAAGGGCAGAACCATGTATGTAATTCCTTTTTCTATGGGACCGATTGGATCTCCGATATCCAAAATTGGTGTTGAGCTGACCGACAGTCCTTATGTTGTGGTTAACATGAGAATCATGACAAGGATGGGTAATGAGGTCCTTAAGGCTTTAGGTGAGGATGGCGAATTCGTAAAATGTCTTCATTCGGTAGGTGCACCATTAGAAAAAGGTCAGAAGGATGTGCCTTGGCCTTGTGCTCCTATGGATAAGAAGTATATAAGTCATTTCCCTGAGGAGAAGATGATTTGGTCTTATGGCTCCGGTTATGGCGGAAATGCTCTGCTTGGCAAGAAATGCTTTGCTCTTCGTATTGCTTCTGTTCAGGCTCGTGAGGAGGGGTGGCTTGCCGAGCATATGCTGATACTTAAGCTTACCGATCCCGACGGAAATGTTAAATATATTACAGGGGCATTCCCCAGTGCGTGCGGAAAAACTAATCTTGCCATGTTAATTCCTACAATTCCGGGTTGGAAGGTAGAGACTATCGGTGATGACATTGCTTGGATGAAATTCGGTAAGGACGGAAGGCTATATGCAATCAATCCTGAAGCAGGCTTCTTCGGAGTGGCCCCGGGAACGTCAATGTCCTCCAATCCTAATGCAATGCGCAGTATTGAGAAGAATACTATATTTACAAATGTTGCTCTTACAGATGATGGTGACGTATGGTGGGAAGGAATCGGAACTGAAGCACCTGATCATTTGATTGATTGGCGCGGCAACGATTGGACACCGGATTCCAAGACTCCGGCTGCTCATCCTAATGCAAGATTCACCGCACCGGCAAGTCAGTGTCCTGTAATTGCCGATGAATGGGAAGATCCCGCAGGAGTTCCTATCAGTGCATTCCTAATTGGAGGACGCAGACCCGGCACCATCCCTTTGGTTAATGAAAGCTTTGATTGGGAGCATGGAGTATTTCTTGGTTCAATAATGGGCTCAGAGATAACAGCAGCAACAATCTCCGATAATATCGGTAAAGTACGCCGTGATCCGTTTGCCATGCTTCCGTTCTGTGGTTATCATATATGCGATTACCTGCAGCATTGGCTTGACATCGGAAAAAATGCCGATAAAGATAAGCTGCCGAAGATTTTCTATGTCAACTGGTTCCGCAAGGATAAGGACGGCAGATGGTTATGGCCCGGATTTGGTGAAAACAGCCGTGTACTAAAATGGATTGTCGAAAGAACTAATGGTACCGGAAAGGCAGAAAAGACTGCAATAGGTTATCTGCCTGCGAAGGATGCTGTTGATACCACGGGTCTGGATGTAAGCGAAAAGGATATGGAGGAACTTCTCCACGTATATAAGGATGAATGGCTTAAGGAGGTTGCTTCCATCAGAGAGCATTATGCAAACTATGGAGAAAAGCTGCCTAAGGAGCTTATGGACCAGTTAGATGCACTTGAAGAAAGACTTAAAGCTTAATATCATTTATTTAGATATCTTCAATAAGGCTGTGTAAAATATATAAGAGGTGTATGGGTGTAGTCACACACACCTCTTATATTTTTTATTCAGCCCTAACGTAACAATTTTATTTGTGCTGAAAATATGTATGTGTTAAAATAGTCCATATGAATGGATTATCATGCTATAAGATTTTATAATACTTTTGGTGTTCAATCTTTTCTTATGTAATCTTTTTTAAATAAGACTGGAGGAATGTTATGCAAAAGATTCGAATTGGAATATTGGGATACGGAAATCTGGGAAAGAGTGTGGAAGTTGGCACAGGTCAGAACAAAGACATGGAGCTTATAGGAGTATTTACGAGAAGAAATGCCGATACTGTTTCAGCGTTAAAGGAAAATACCAAGGTTTATCATATTGATAAAGCTAAGGAAATGACCGATATAATAGATGTAATGATTCTATGCGGTGGCAGCAAGTCAGATCTGTTAACTCAGGGTCCGGAATTTGCTGCAATGTTCAATACGGTGGACGGCTTTGATACCCATGCGAGGATTCCGGAGTATTATGATGCTGTTAATAAGGCTGCACTAAAGTCAAAGAAGACTTGTGTCATTTCAAGCGGATGGGATCCCGGGTTGTTTTCCTTAAATCGACTTTATGGTGAGGCGATCCTGCCTGAGGGAAAGAATTATACCTTTTGGGGTAAGGGTGTCAGCCAGGGACATTCAGATGCAATACGGAGAATAGAGGGCGTAGCTGATGCCAAACAATACACAATTCCTATAGAAGAAGCTCTTAATAGGGTTAGAAACGGTGAAATGCCTGAACTTTCCGTAAGACAAAAGCATCTTCGTGAGTGCTTTGTAGTAGCGGAAGAAGGGGCAGACCACAGCAGAATTGAGAATGAGATAAAAAATATGCCTGATTATTTCCGTGATTATGATACAATAGTTCATTTCATATCGCAGGAAGAGCTTGACAGATACCATAGCAGGATTTCACACGGCGGAATTGTACTACAAAGCGGAAGGACAGGCCTGTATAATGAGAATTCTCATATTATTGAATACAGTATTAAGCTTGATTCTAACCCTGATTTTACGGCAAATGTACTTCTGGCTTATGCAAGAGCAGCATATCGTCTGAACAAAGAGGGCAGTTATGGGGCAAAGACGGTATTTGACATTGCACCTGCATATTTATCTATGAAATCAAATGAAGAATTAAGAAGAACATTATTATAGAATATTATTCATGTATACTATGGCGGTATTGTCTGTCAATCCGTCACGGATAGTCCGGTCATACTAAGGAGGAAATTATGTCAAAGATCAATGGTATTTCAAATACACAGCCAATTGATTATAATGCCAAAAACAATACAATAAATAAGATGGGAAGTGAAAGCTTTGCATCCTATTTGGAGGAAAGCATAAACTTGGATGAAATATTTGAGCGGGCTTCCATAAAATACAATGTACCTGTAAATCTGCTGAAGGCTATAGGTAAAGCTGAATCAGATTTTAGACCTAATGCAGTATCAAAATCAGGGGCACAGGGTGTTATGCAGCTTATGCCGGGAACGGCTGCAGAGTTGGGAGTTACTGATGCTTTCGATCCCGAGCAAAATATCATGGGAGGGGCAAAGCATTTCTCGTATCTGATGAAATTGTATGAAGGTGATGTCAAGCTGGCACTTGCAGCATATAACGCAGGAACGGGAAATGTGAAAAAATACGGAGGTATTCCTCCGTTTGAAGAAACACAGAATTATGTGGTTAAGGTTATGAAATATATGGAGCAGGATTTTACAGCCGGTACGGTTAAGGCAGGAGAGGGGTCGCAAAAGGCAGCAGGAGGTAAGGATTTGTATCCGACTGCAGCAAGAGCTTCCGGCAGCATTCCGGTTGGAGCAATACCTAATTGGCATACTCCCCCGGCTTTTCCTTCAGGCAAGCTAAGTACGGACAATTTGTCCGACATGCTTGATATATTGTTCTCATACCGGGATTATATGAGATTTGTTGATATATTTCTGAAACACAGAGAATAAATTTGATTTGCGATGATGAACCATAAACCACAGGAAGGATTGTTTCTTGTGGTTTTTTGAAAGGAAATGATATTATGTCGCTTATAACGGTAAAGGACTTATCCTTTAGTTATGATACGGCTTTTGATATGATATTTGAAAATGTCAGCTTTCAGATAGATACGGACTGGAAGCTTGGTTTTATTGGAAGAAATGGAAGAGGCAAGACAACATTTCTTAATCTTTTGATGGGTAAATATGAATACAGAGGAAGTATTACAGCCTCGGTGGATTTTGATTATTTTCCGTTTGTGACAGAGCATGAGAACAGAAACACCATGGAGGTTATAAAGGATATTATTGCTCCTTTTAAAGAATGGGAGAAGGAAATGGGGGAATGCCTCAAAAAATATAAGTCAGATTCCTATTACATCAACAGATATGGTGAGCTTCAGGAATTATATCAGAAGTACGACGGATATATTATAGAGGAACTAATCGAAAAGGAGCTTGGAAAGCTTCAGGTTGATTTATCGGTTCTTACAAGACCGTTTTCCACTTTAAGCTTTGGAGAACGTACAAAGATAATGCTTGCATCATTGTTTCTGAAAAAGAATAATTTTTTACTGATTGATGAGCCTACAAATCATTTGGACATGGAAGGAAGAGATGTTCTTGCTGAGTATTTGAATACAAAAAACGGGTTTATATTGGTATCCCATGACAGGGCATTTTTGGATAAATGCATAGACCATGTGCTTTCTATTAACAAGACAAATATAGAGGTTCAAAAAGGGAATTTCTCATCCTGGTATCATAATAAAATGCTTAATGATAATTATGAAACAGAAAGAAACAGGCAGCTGAAAAAGGATATAGCACTTCTGTCTAAAGCAGTCGCAAGGACATCAGGATGGTCGGATAAAATTGAAAGATCAAAAATAGGATCTCACGCAGGTGATCGGGGATTTATAGGTCATAAAGCCGCCAAAATGATGAAACGGGCTAAGTCTATTGAAAACAGGATGAATGAAGCTATAGAGGAGAAGAAGTCGCTGCTGAAGAATATTGTACAGACCGATCCGTTGAAGATGAATATACTGCCTTTTCACAGCAATAGGTTGATTGAGCTTAAGGATGTAAACCTGTATTATGGGGATAATGAGATAGCCGCAGGTATTGATCTTCTTGTAAAAGCCAATGACAGAGTAGCTGTCAGAGGCAAGAACGGGTCAGGAAAGTCTACTTTAATCAAGCTGTTACTTGGAAACGATATAAAATATACGGGCAGGGTATTTATAGCAAAGGGACTTAAGATATCCTATGTATCTCAGGATACCTCGTATCTTGAGGGTTCCTTAACGGATTTTTCTGTTAAGTACGGACTGGATGAAACAATATTTAAGACAGTGCTGCGGCAAATGGATTTTGAGAGGGATCAGTTTGACAAAGATATCAGAGATTTCAGTCAGGGGCAGAAAAAGAAGGTGCTGCTTGCAAAAAGTCTTTCAGAACCGGCACATTTGTTTTTGTGGGACGAGCCTTTGAATTTTATAGATGTCTTTTCAAGAGCACAGATAGAAGAGCTGATTCTGTCCTTCTGTCCGACTGTGGTATTTGTAGAGCATGACAGGCACTTTACAGAGAAAATTGCCACTAAGCAGATACATTTATAGAATTTACAGAATAACAAAAAGACAATTAAACAAAATAATACGATTTACGAGAGGTTGAGTTATTAATAATACTATTTTTGAGAGGTAAAGATATGATAAATACAGTTATACTTGATATAGGAAATGTATTGGCAGGCTTTGATTATATTACATATCTGAAAGAGAAAGGCATCTCCGGCAGTCTTATGGAAAGACTTTGCAAGGCTACGGTTGAGAATACATTATGGAGAGAAATCGACAGAAGCGACAGTGACACGATCGATGAGTCCCTGATAACGGAATTTATGTCTCAAGACCCTGAGATAGCGGTGGAGATAAGGCATTTCCTGCAAAACAGCTATGAGATTGCCAAAGAGTATGACTATGCTTCTGATTTCGTCCGCAGCCTAAAAAGGGGCGGTTATCCGGTTTATTTACTGTCTAACTACGGGAAAGCGAATTTCAAATATGCAAGGGATAATTTTGACTTCTTCAAATATGTGGACGGCGGAGTCATATCTTATGAAACGGGTTATGTGAAACCGGAAGCGGGAATATACGAGGCAATTATTAATAAATATAATATAAAGCCGGAGGAAGCAGTGTTTTTGGATGATGTGAAGGCGAATATAATTGCAGCTTCCGATTTCGGATTTCATACGATACATTTTAAGAATTTAAGCCAAGCAATAAAGGAGCTTCATCAGCTTGGTGTAAAGACAGACATATAGCATTATATTTCTGTTTCAATTGTGGTTCATATTTCTGTTTTTAAGTTCATCTGTTAACAGTCTCAAATGTAAAAAAGTGTCTGCAACCATAATCCGGTTAGAATTTCATCTTTATTTATCCGACACAATCTGTCCTGAATGATTTGCTTTAATATGTGCATAATACATAAGTGTGCATGAATTTCTAAATTGAAGCTTGCAGCAGGAGAGATGTTATGAGAAAGACCAATATGGGTATTGATATCGGCTCTACTACTGTCAAGATAGCTGTTCTTGAAGGCAAAGAGCTGATATACCAATCATATGAGCGGCATTATTCTGATACGACTAATACCGTAGTCAGAATGATAGAAGAATGCTTCAAAAAACTTGGGAATATATGCTGTAGTGTGGCTGTAACAGGCTCAGGAGGGTTATCAATTTCAAGATGGCTTAACCTCCCGTTTGTTCAGGAGGTGGTTGCCTGCACCCGTGCAGTACAGACATATATACCGCTGGCGGATGTGGTTGTAGAACTTGGCGGAGAGGATGCCAAGATAACATATTTTAAAGGTGTAATCGAGCAGAGAATGAACGCAAGCTGTGCCGGAGGTACAGGAGCATTTATTGATCAGATGGCAGGGCTTCTTAACACCGATGCGAAAGGATTAAATGAATATGCCAAGCACAGCAGGGTTATATATCCTATAGCCTCAAGGTGTGGGGTTTTTGCAAAGACGGATGTGCAGCCTCTTATAAATGAAGGGGCAAGAAAGGAGGATATAGCTGCTTCCATATTTCAGGCAGTGGTCAATCAGACTATAGGAGGGCTGGCCTGTGGTAAGCCTATAAGAGGCAGAGTGGCTTTTCTTGGCGGCCCTTTTTATTTTTTGTCTGAGCTAAGGAACCGCTTTGTAATAAGCCTTAAGGATTGCAGGGAAGCCATATGTCCTGAGAATTCTCAGCTTTATGCGGCTATGGGTGCGGCTTTATTAGGTCAGAATGAAAGACCTGTAAGACTTGGAGAGCTGTATAATAAAGCACTGAAAATCACTGACAGAAGAGATGAGGAGAGTGTGAGCTTAACTCCGTTGTTTAGAAATGATGAGCAGTATAAGGCTTTTAAGGCAAGACATGCTTTAGCAAGAGTTAAGCATAGTGACCTGTCTGAATATAGAGGTAAAACATATCTTGGTATCGATGCCGGTTCAACCACCACAAAAGCAGTTCTTATCGGGGAAGAGGGTGAAATCCTTTATTCACACTATTCCGGGAACGAAGGCAATCCCATTATGAAGCTGGCATCGATTCTTAAAGAATTATATAGGAAGCTTCCTAAAGGAGCATATATAGCAAAGTCTACGATAACCGGATATGGTGAGGCATTAATGAAAGCTGCTTTTCATGTAGACTTCGGCATAATCGAAACCCTTGCTCATTATAAGGCGGCAGAATTCTTTCAGCCCGAAGTGGATTTTATCCTAGACATAGGCGGTCAGGATATGAAATGTCTGCGTATTAAAAACAATGCTATAGACAGTATTCTTCTAAATGAGGCCTGTTCATCCGGTTGTGGATCATTTTTGGAAAGCTTTGCATCATCTCTTGATATTTCTGTAGAAGAGTTTTCAAGTCTTGGATTATATGCAAAGGCTCCGGTGGATTTGGGAACTAAATGTACGGTATTTATGAATTCCAAGGTAAAACAGGCACAGAAGGAAGGAGCTAATGTATCCGATATATCAGCGGGACTTGCCTATTCTGTTATCAAAAATGCTTTATATAAGGTCATCCGGTTAAGAGATGATAAAGAGCTTGGTGAAAAAATCGTAGTACAGGGTGGAACCTTTTATAATGACGCTGTGCTTCGGGCAATGGAGCTTATACTTGGAAGAAAGGTAATTCGACCTGAAATTTCAGGCTTAATGGGAGCCTATGGCGCAGCATTGTATTCTAGGGAACATGAAGGGGAGTTATTACATGAAGCAGATAATCATATAAAAAACAAAACGGATTACAAAATTGATTTTGATTGTGATAAAGGGAACGATAAAGAGAAATCACATAAGGGATCACATGAGAAATCATATGAGAAATCATATGGGAGAGCATTTGAGAAGTCAGGTATATTGACGGAGGAAGAGCTGACCGGTTTTAATATGAACTCCTCCTGCAGAAGATGTGATAAGTGCACCAACCACTGTCTGTTAACTGTCAATACATTTTCTGACGGAGAAAGCTTTATAACCGGTAACAGATGCGAAAGAGGAAGTGCAGATGAAGAAGAAAAGAAAGAAAGACTTCCCAATCTTTATGATTATAAGTATCGTCGGACCTTCGGATATCGTCCGCTGCCATTGTCTAAGGCAGTGAGAGGTGTTATCGGGATTCCAAGGGTTCTGAATATGTACGAGAATTACCCGTTTTGGTTTACTCTGCTTACAAATCTGGGTTTTAGGGTTATTCTCTCACAGCGTTCGGATAAAAGCATATATGAAAAAGGCTTGGAGACTATTCCCTCAGAATCTACCTGTTATCCAGCCAAGCTTTGTCATGGACATATCCTAAGTCTTATAGAAAAAGGAGTGGATACTATCTTTTATCCTTCCGTGGTTTATGAGAAGAAGGAATATGAAGATGCTCAAAATCATTATAATTGCCCTATTGTTATATCCTATCCTGAGGTTGTAAAAAACAATATTGATGAGATAAAGTCCGGGCAGGTAAAATTCATCGCACCTTTTTTCTCTCTTGATAATGAAAGGGTGCTTGCAAGGAGGATATGTGAGGAGTTCAAGGAATATGGAGTAACCGTAAAGGAGGCGAAGAACGCTGTAAATGAAGCCTGCAAGGAGAGGGAGAGGTATAGACAGGATATTAAGCTTAAAGGGGAAGAGGCATTAGAGATACTTAGGAATAATAATAAGAAAGGAATAATTCTGTGCGGAAAGCCTTATCATGTGGATCCGGAGATTAATCACGGCATTGCTGAGCTTATATCATCTTACGGTTTGGCTGTGCTGACAGAGGACAGCGTAGCACATCTTACCGATCTTGATTTTAAGCTTAGGGTAGTTGACCAATGGACTTACAATTCCAGACTTTATAGGGCGGCGTATCTTGCATGCAGAGAGCCAAACCTTGAGCTGATTCAACTCAATTCCTTCGGATGCGGTCTTGATGCCGTAACCTCAGATCAGATCAGTGAAATACTTGCATCCGTCGGTAAGCTGTATACGATGCTTAAGATTGATGAGGGGAATAATCTTGGAGCTGCAAGAATCAGAATCCGTTCGCTCATTGCAGCTATACAGGAGAGAGAAAGATGCGGCAAGCAATTGGAAAAGAAAGAAATATCTTATAAAGTGCCCTTATTCACAAAAGCAATGCGAAGTACTCATACCATTCTTGCTCCTCAGATGGCACCGATACATTTTGAATTACTAAAAGAAGCCGCATGGATGAGCGGTTACAGGCTGGAAATATTGCCTGCAATGGACCGTTTGGCAGTGGACGAGGGCTTAAAATATGTCAATAATGACGCATGCTATCCGGCAGTCATAATGGTTGGGCAGGTTGTACGGGCATTAAAGTCCGGTTTATATGACCCTGAGAAAACCTCGGTGATTATTACTCAAAGCGGTGGAGGCTGCAGGGCAACCAATTATCTTGCCTTGTTAAGGCTTGGTCTTAATCAGGCAGGCTTTTCTGATATCCCTTTGATATCNGTTAATACCGTGGGGCTTAACAAACAACCCGGATTCAGATATTCTATCGGTTTATTAAATCGGTGTATCATGGCACTTATNTATGGAGATCTCTTTATGAGAGTTCTTTATAGGACAAGACCTTATGAACGTTTTCANGGCTCGGCCAATCTTTTATACGAAAAATGGATGGATATTGCAAAAGATAATGTCAGAGACTGCAGCTATATNAAGTTTAAATCAAATATCANANCAATTATTAAGGACTTTGACAGACTGGAGCTTTTAGATGTTATAAAGCCTAGGGTGGGGGTGGTAGGAGAAATCTATGTGAAATACCATCCCACTTCCAATAACGATATTGTCAGTATTATTGAACAGGAGGGAGCAGAGGCAGTTGTACCTGATCTTATGGATTATCTCTTATATTCTTCTTATAATGCGAGATTCCGATACAAATATCTTGCCGGGAAGAAACTGAACATGCAGTTGGGTTGCCTTGCTGAAAACTATATCCGGCGGTTTCGCAGGGTTATGGATAGGGAGCTTGAAAAGAGCAGAAGATTTCACGCACCAACACCTATAAATGAACTGGCGGATATGGCATCGAGGATATTGTCTCTTGGAAATCAGACAGGTGAAGGATGGCTTGTCACCGCTGAGATGATAGAGTTTATCGAACATGGAATAGATA
>JGI24709J26583_10001292_pt1 | contig 21250 bp, 17 predicted proteins | sample BioPla2DNA1_FD_26583 | JGI IMG/M metagenome (IMG submission 26583) | reverse complement strand
ATCGGCCGCGTATGATAACGCCCTGAACGGTATCGACACGCTTGAGCTTCGTCCGCTCAAACGCGATGTTGTTCTTGATGCCTATATGTTGGTCTGGGTACCTGAATCGGCTTTTTAATCGACTATAAAGGATTAAGCAACATCGGAACGTGGTTTGTTGGGCGTTTGACAACAGAACGGGATCGCAAACGGCTATTGGAAGGCATGGCCGATGAGGCTTTAGATGGAATGTCCTCGTCCGAGCTTGAGTCGCTGATCGCCGGACTTACGCCGCGCGAGTTCCTGATGCGTTCTGCCGGCGAAAGACGTCCCGTCCTCTTCAAAACACGCTTTTGCATGTCCTATCTCGCTGGTCCGCTAACGCGAGAGCAAATTCGCCTTCTGACATCACAACAAAAACGTGCGGATTCCGATGTTCCTGTTTCACCTCGAACGACAGATCAGGCGATCGCACCGTCGTCAATCCATACTATTGAGCAAGTAGGCGTTTCAGCAACGCCTTCGTCATTAAATCCGCAGACGGTGCCAAGCGGCGTTTCGGTCGGTTTTCTGCCGGGCAGACCGGGCGATCTTTACAGACCCCATCTTGCAGGGTATTTAACAATTTACTATCAAGATGAGAAAAAAGGTATTGCGCACAAGAAAAGTGTATCCCGCTTTACACCGCTTCGAGACGATGTCGTCATCTGCGACTGGAAGAAGCCGGTATCTCTCGAGAAAGAACCTGCTGATTTTGTTTCGGATGTGCCGGAAGGCGCACGTTTTGCCCCACTTCCGTCGGACACGCGGAGAAAAGCCGCCTTTAACGAATGGTCACGCTCACTTGTAGACACCGTGTGGCGCGAATCAGCGATGCCGCTCCTTCGTCACAAGGGGCTTGGCCTTTTCGCCGATCCGGACGAAAGTGAAAGCGAATTCAAGGCGCGCGTAACGATGGCGGCACGAGAAAAACGCGATGCAGATATTGATGCCATACGCGATAAATACGAGAAGAAAAAACGCACCATAGACGACCGTGTCGCACGTGCGGAAGAGCGCGTAGAGCGAACGAAAGATCAAGAAAGTGATGCAAAACGACAGTCAGCTCTTTCGATCGGTTCAGCAATTCTTGGCGGATTGCTGGGTCGCAAATTTCTCGGTCAGTCTACAATCTATCGCGGTACAACCGCCGCGAAAACGGTTTCCCGAGCGCGGAAATCGACCGGCAATGTCGTTCGGGCGGAAGAATCCTTCGAGCGTGTTCAACAGCAATTGGCAATACTTGAAAAGGATATGAATGAGGACTTAAACGCCGTATCTGCCGCGTATGATAACGCTCTGAACGGTATCGACACGCTTGAGCTTCGTCCGCTCAAACGCGATGTTGTTCTTGATGCCTATATGTTGGTCTGGGTACCTGAATCGGCTTTTTAAGAGCCCTACAAACACCATAATATCGGACGCAAACTTTTAAGAGCGCATCGCTTCTCCTCGAACCGGCGCGCTCTTACTTTCCTCGTAATCACGTCAGGATCAAGCTCTTCTTTAGTGTCGTCGTTATCTGTAAAACCGACAATACGTCGCCATGAACCCAAGTCTGGCGCTCGTCTTCTTTTATGTTACTCGCAATATGTAGCCTAAACTTGTAGTGATTCGTTCACATATCATATTTTATTAGCAAATATTCTTAGTTCGACATGACATTTTGACTATTTATTCATATTTACTGAATTATTACTTGATTTTTCTTCGCAACTGGATTAAAATGCTATCCACATAAAACCTCGTGTAACGCACAACTATTTATATCTCCATTGTGCGTTGACGATATATGGAGGATTAAAGTATGAAACGTATAATTATTATCATTATGGCAATCCTGCTGTTTGTAGGAGCAGCCGTAGGATGCCAACCGTCGGATCCGCCTGCTGAAGAGACTAAGCCGTCTGCTGAAGTTGCCGACACGACTTCTGCTCCGGAGCCTTCAGATTCTGCTGCTGAACCGGCGCCATCAGAGAGTGAAGCCGATCCGGTTCCGATAACCGCGGAAGCTTTTCTTGCGAAGCCGGGCATTCGGATTTCAGTTCAGGCCGGAACCGTAGGCGATTTCGTCGCACAGGATTTTGTCGGGATGGAAAATGTCGATCAATTCGCTCGCTACGTCGACGCGATTACGGCTCTTTCACAAGACAAAGTGCAAGGAACGATCATGGACTACGGCCCTGCACTGAAAGTCGTGCAAAACAACCCCGATCTCGTCATCATGGACGACGCGCTCACAGAAGAGAATTATGCGTTCGGCATCAAGAAGGGAAACGATGAGCTCCTCGAAGCCGTCAACGCTGCGCTGAAGACGCTGTCAGATGATGGCACTCTTCAAGAGATTTTCGATAAATACATCAACGATGAGGAGGGAGCCGGCGATAACATCGACTTCAACAAAGGAGCCGCTAACGGTGAGCTGATCATGGGAACAGAAAGCGGCTTCGCCCCCTATGAGATGCGTAAAGGCGATCAGGTGATCGGCATTGACGTTGAAATCATGGCCGCCGTCGCAAAATCGATGGACAAAGAATTGGTCATCGAGGACATGAATTTCGATTCCCTTATTCCTGCCGTTCAATCTGGCAAAATTGACATTATTGCGGCAGGTTTGACCGTTACAGAAGCGCGCAAAGAGGAAATTGATTTCTCAGACGATTACGTGGTGGGCGCAAAACAGGTCTTGGTCGTCAAAGCGGCAGATCTGAACTGAGGCCGGCATGCAAGAGCTATGGGCATCGATTGAAGAATGGTTTATCGCCTTCGGCCAGGAGTTTCATCGAAACTTCTTGGTCGACGGGCGATACCTTTGGCTCCTTGACGGGTTAAAGAACACCCTTTTAATGACGCTGTTTGCAAGCCTGATCGGTATCGTGATCGGGCTTTTTGTCAGCATCATCCGCGTTCTGAAGCAATCGGGCGCAAAAGTAGGCATCCTGGACAAGCTGGCAGGCATCTACATCACCGTGATACGCGGCACACCGGTGATGATCCAGATTCTAATCATCAACTTTGTTATCTTCGCGTCAGTGCGGGTAAGTAAGCTCCTAGTTGCCTCGTTGGCATTCGGCATCAACAGCGGCGCTTATGCGGCGGAAATCTTTAGATCAGGAATTCAGTCGGTTGACACAGGTCAAATGGAGGCGGCGCGCTCACTCGGCCTTCCCTACAGCAAATCCATGCGCTACGTCATACTGCCGCAGGCTGTGCGAAACGTGCTCCCTGCCCTTTTCAACGAATTCATCACCCTTGTGAAGGAAACGTCTATTTCAGGCTACATCGCTTTTACCGATTTGACGCGCGCAGGGGAAAACATTCGGACGCTGACGTTTTCGGCTCAACCGCTGATCATGGTCGCGCTAATTTACCTCGTCGTTGTGATGATCATGACACGGATTTTAAGAATGATGGAAAGGAGCCTGCAACGCAGTGATCGAAATCAGCCATCTTCGTAAATCCTTCGGCGACAAAGTCATTCTGGAAAATATTACTGAAACCGTCCATGCCGGAGAAAAAATAGCCGTAATCGGGCCTTCAGGGTCAGGAAAGAGCACGCTGCTTCGCTGTCTTAACCTTCTCGAAAAACCGGATTCGGGCACGGTGAAAGTGAACGGCGAAGAAGTGACTTCTGCTAACATCGATCATTTCCGTCGCCAGATGGGCATGGTCTTCCAGCAATTTAATCTTTTTCCGCATCTTTCCGTCGAGGACAACATCACGCTTGCGCCGATCAAACTGGGACTTTTGAAAAAAGAAAAAGCGCGTGATCGCGCTTTGGAGCTTCTTCGAAGCGTTGGCCTTGAAGAGAAAATCGACGAGTACCCGAAACGGCTTTCCGGCGGTCAGCAACAGCGCATCGCTATCGCTCGCGCGCTGGCGATGGAGCCGCAAATCATGCTGTTCGACGAACCCACAAGCGCCCTTGATCCTGAGATGATCGCGGAAGTCTTAGAGGTCGTAAAGAAACTTGCACTCGGGGGTATGACGATGCTCATTGTGACCCATGAACTCTGGTTCGCCCAGGAGATCGCCTCTCAAGTGTGGTTCATGGAAGAAGGCATCATCTACGAAAAGGGAACTCCGGAAGAGATCTTCAACCATCCGAAACGCTCACGCACGAAAGCGTTTTTATCACGCGTCATCGCAGTTCGCGGCGATCACCACGAACATCACTCGGAACTCATGCTGTGAGTTTCTTTCTTTTCATACTTTGAGATTTCTTCTTTACATATTTATTTCGCATTCTTTTTTGCTTTCCTGCCATTTGATCGTCGTTTTCGGTATACTGTTCGCAAAAGAGAAACGACGAGACGATAATGAAAATTCTTTATGTCACAGCAGTAGCGCTCGAGTATAATTCTTCCGCCAACATCCGCAACATGGCTCTGATTTCAGAATTGACGGCTCGCGGGCACGATGTCGCTCTTTTGAGCGTGGAACCGCAAAAGGACGCCATTCGATGGGAAGCAACTGCCAACATCTCTTCACTTTACCGCTATGAAATTCCATTGCATGAAATGCATGCTCGCGCGTCCATCAAAAAGGAGGATTCTTCATTATCTTTTAAGATCAAGCGCCTCATCGGCAAACTCTTCAGCAAGTTCGCCATTTACGACACTCGCATTGCTTATGCGAAGGACGCGGGAAACATTCAACTTCGTGAACATTATGACGCCCTTATTTCATCGTCGGATCCAAAATCGTCTCATCCGATAGCCGAGGAAGTCATTAAGGCAAACCGTGACAAAATCGGATGTTGGATTCAATATTGGGGCGATCCTTTTGCCAGCGACGTCAACTTAACTGCCGACATCAAAGTCAGAAAAGCGTATCGAGAAGAAGCGCGTCTTCTGGCGCTGGCAGATCGCGTCGTCTATACGTCACCCATAACCCTTGATTCAATGCAAAAAGCCTACGATCTTCCTGAAGGTAAAGCCTTTTTTGTACCGACGCCTTACGTTGAACCGCGTATATATCCCCCTACGGATCATCAAGGTTGTCGTTCGCTCCTTTACACAGGAAACTACAAAAAAGACCGCGATATATTGCCGTTGTATCATGCTGTAAACGGAAACGAAAGAGTACGTCTTTCGATTATCGGAGACTCAGATATTGAACTTCCTGAACATGACAACATCACCATCGCCAAGAGGGTACCCGTCGCTCAGCTTTCTAAACTTGAAGCGGATGCCGATGTCCTCGTATGTCTTCTAAACAAAGAGGGAACACAAATTCCCGGGAAAGCCTTCCATTACGCCGCGACCAACCGCCCGATTCTCATACTTTACGAGCAAACGAGCGGTCCGATCATTGACTATTTTGAAAAAACGGGGCGTTACGTGTTAGTGCCCAACCGGAAGGAAACCATCGAGGAAGTCTTCGGCAGGTTGGACACGATATGTCAGCAATCGTGGGAACCATATGAACCTTTCTCCTCCGAGTTCGCTGCCAATATGTTTGTAGATTTGATCAGGACGTGCCGGCAAGAATGCTAATAAACCGGCACCTGCATAAAGCACTGATTTAATAATTGATGCTGTAAGGAGGCATTCATGTCTAATATTGTTGTCGTTTCGGGCGGATCGAGCGGAATAGGCGCAGCGACCTGTGAACTCTTTGCTAAACAGGGTGATAAAGTCTACGACCTTTCACGTTCCGGAAAAGATCGACAAGGCATCAAGCACTTGTACTGCGACGTAAAAGATCCTCTAGCTGTAAGAGAGGCAATCCAAACCATTCTTTCGGTTGAAAAGCGTATCGATATTTGCGTCAGCAACGCCGGATATGGTATTGCCGGCACCGTTGAATGCACCTCAGATGAGTTCGCGATCGATCAAATGGATGTCAACTTTCACGGAACGGAACGCCTCGCTCGAGCCGTTGTGCCGGCCCTAAAGAAAAGCCGCGGCAAGTTTATCGCCGTATCTTCCGTAGCCGGAACGATCCCGATCCCTTTCCAAGCCTACTACTCCGCCTCCAAGGCCGCAATGCAGAGCTTGTTGCTCGCCATGGCCAATGAAGTTCGGCCATTTGGCGTCAGTATCGTTTGTCTGCAGCCCGGCGATCTATCGACCGGCTTCACCGATAAGCGCGTATCAAATCCTGACGAAGCATCAGACTACGGCGAGACCGTCCACCGCTCCATTCGAAAGATGGCAGAGGATGAGCGAAAAGGCGGCTCGCCATTGATCGCGGCAAAACGCATTGTCAAGATCGCGGGACAGAAGAAACCGAAACCTCTCCAGTCCCTCGGCTGGTTCTATAAGACCGCCCTCGTCTTGTGGAAACTTCTTCCGATAAGAATCACGAACTACGTCGTCGGCAAGCTATACGCCTCATAGACTTATGTGACGTGCGATCAATTACGTATCGAAATGCTAGTGAACAAAAAAATGTACGCGAGCAAGACTATCTACCCTGATCACCAGCGTATTAATAAGCTTATCGCGCGTAATAGTCCTTAACGGCATCGTAAGCATCTTCTAGGCGCTTAGCTTTTTCTTCATAGATCGAGGTTAGAGCCTTGTTCGGAGTGAACGCGCGTTCCACGGTGATCATTTTTTCCGCGACAAGATAGTCGTCATAGGCCCCTATACCGACACCGGCGATGACTGCAGCCCCTAATGAGGTAATATTCTCCGTGTTGGCCAACCTCACGACGGGAAGACCGAAACAATCAGTCAATATTTGACAGAAACCGTCGCTTCTCGTGACACCTCCAAAGATTGACGCGTCTTGTACCGGTGAGTGTTGACGCATAATGTCCATAATCAGCTTCAAGTTGAGCGCGACACCTTCCATCACGGCACGTGCGAGATCCGCTTTAGCGGTGTGCAGCGATACGCCCGTGATCGTCCCCCGTATATCGTCGTTCCAAAATGGAACACGTTCGCCGTTCAGATAAGGAAGAAACTGGAGACCGTTCGCGCCGGGACTTGATTTTAACGCGTCGTTCTCAAAGGCTTGGAAATCGCCGCCGTACAGAATGTCGACCATTTTCTGAATGGCCGATCCGGCCGTCTGTGTCGTCCCTCCGGAATGGTACACGCTTCTTGCTGGATGAATACCGTTCTCAACACGGCCTTGCGGATCAAAAGCGGGCTCCTTAAGGATCGATACGATCCACGAAGATGATCCGATGTAATTGTATGTCTTGCCAACAGCCGAAGCGCCGCATCCGACAGATGAACACGGTCCGTCGCCGGCTCCAATGACAACAGGTGTCCCGGCCGTTACGCCAAGTCTCTCTGCCATGCCGGTGCTGATGGTACCGACCACTGTCGCTGGATCGACGATATCCGGCAACTTGCTTTCGTCGATCTCAGCCATCGCGCACAGCTCTTTCGACCACGCTCTTTGGCGTATATCGTACATGTTCGTAAAGCTGGCATCGGAATGATCCGTAACAACAACGCCGGTCAATTTCGAGACAACGTAATCCTTCGCGTTTAAAACCTTCTCCGTCTTCACGTAGTTATGAGGTTCATTCCTCTTCAGCCACATGAATTTCTGCAGGGGTGACGCAGGACTCGGATAATGTCCTGTAATCCGATAAAGATCGATAGGGTTCATCTTTTGGGTGACAATCTCATCTTCTTCTTTCGAGCGCTGGTCGGAATGGATGAGCGAAGGCCTAATCGAGCGTCCATCGCGATCGATACAGACAAGACCCATCATCTGTCCGCTGAAACCGATACACTCAACGATGATTTCCTTGTGCTTCCTCATGATCTGCGAAGAAGCTTTAGTAACGGCGTCGACCCAGTCATCCGGGTTCTGCTCCGCTTCTCCGCCGGGACCGTAATTCGTAGGATAATCTGCAGTGTAAGATGACGTGACGGCGCCTTCCATGTCAAATAGACAGGCTTTTACACCGCTTGTACCGATATCAAAGACGAGAATGCCGCGCTCTTTCATGAACAACTCCAATCTTACTTAACTTTACTTAAATGAAGATCATAATTAAACAAAAATCATCATTAGATGTATCACAACACAAACACTTGTTTCTTAAACTGATCCGGCATGACCGCGATAACGTGATAATGACGGGATATCGCGCATCTTAGTAAACTATTCAATATTGTCAAACGGTGATTCTCTTCAATGAGAATCACCGTCCGCGCGTTTGCAAAAACTACTCTTGTTTTTTCTTGAGCTGATCCAACATGACCGCGATGATGAGCAAGGCTCCAACGAGGATGTCGAGCACGAAAGATTCGATTCCGAGCAGTGTCCCGGAGTTGCGCAGCGTCTGCATGATCATCGCTCCAAGCATCGTTCCCCAGATTGTTCCTTCTCCGCCGTAGAAGCTGGCTCCGCCGATGACAGCGGCCGTAATAGCATCCTGCTCAAATCCGGTCCCGGCAGTTGGAATGCCGTTCGCCATACGCGATGTCAATAAAATGCCTGCGATCGCTGACAGCAAGGACGCAAAAACGTAAACGCCGTAAATGTTTTTCCGAAGATTAACACCGCTTAAACGCGATGCCTCTCGGTTGCTGCCGATGGCGTAAATATTTCGACCGAATAACGTATATCGCGTTATGAATCCGCCTATAGCGGCGACGATAAACCACACGATGGCAAGAGACGGTATGCCTATAATCGTTTTTTGTGCGAATAATGTAAATCTTTCCGGCAAGCCGGCGATCAAACGCGCTTTCGTGATGAGCATAACAAGACCACGCGTTGATATCTGTGTTCCCAACGTTGCGATAAAGGCCGGGACGTTGCCTTCAAAGATCGCGAGAGCGTTAATGAGACCAACAACGGTTCCGGCAAGGATACCTGTCGCGATCGAGAGGGGGATATTGTCCGTGCGAACGAGCATCAGCGACGTGATGACAGAAGATAACCCGACAACAGCGCCGACCGACAAATCGATGCCCGCCGTTATGATGACAAACGTCATACCGATAGCAACAACGCCGTTGATGGACGTTTGACGAACTAAGTTAAAAATATTGTTGTACGTCAGAAATCCCCCCACGAAAACGGACGATAGCGTAAAAATGACAAGAAAAATAAAAACGATCGTCAATTGCGGCGGAATGATGATTTTATTCGTTGTGCTGTCACGTTGTAACAATTTTCTCATGAGGTGACTCCTGTTTTCGTTTGTGCTCTTATCTCGTCCGCCGTCGCTAGCCCTGAGGCCATTCAGAGTAGCGAAACTTCACTTAATTCTTCTCTCTCAAGGAAACCCATGTTTTTTCCTTCATGGATGACCATGACTCGGTCCGACACTCCGATGACTTCCGGTAAATAAGATGAAATAACAATCAATGATTTCCCTTGAGCCGTTAAATCATAAAGCAACTTATAGATTTCGCGTTTCGTTCCCACGTCTACGCCGATAGTCGGCTCATCGAAAATGAGGATGTCGGAGTCGATCGCGAGCCATTTGCCGATTACGACTTTTTGCTGGTTTCCTCCGCTAAGCTTTGCGATCTGCTGTTTAGAGGACGGCGTTCTAATATCGAGTTTCTCGATAAACGTGTCGGTCACTGTTTTTTCATTGCTTCCATCAACAAGGCCGAACTTATGATTGAGCTGAAAAGACGTCATATTCAAATTCTCGCTCACGGTAAGACCAAGTGCCAGCCCTTCGTGTCGCCTGTCTTCAGGAAGATAGGCTAGACCGTTTCGTATCGCCGCCATTGGAGATGAAATAACGGTCTCTTTGCCGTGAATGGAAATACTGCCTTTGTCAAATTTTTCAGCGCCGAATAAGGCTTTCATGATGTCGCTTCGGCCGGCGCCAACCAAACCGGAAATGCCGAGAATTTCACCCTTGTAAAGGTCAAAGGAGATATCTCTATACTTGCCCTCTTTGGACAAATCTTTAACTTCTAAAACAACCTCGTCTTGTCGATTGGATACATGATCCGAAATATATAAATCTTCAAAAGTTCGGCCAACCATGAGGCTGATCATTTCGTCTTCCGTAAGTTGATCGGTGTCGACGGTACAAACTTTTTTGCCGTCTCTGAGTATGGTTGTGCGGTCACATATTTCAAAAATCTCTTCCAATCGATGCGATATATAGATCACGCTGATCTCGCGCTCTTTCAGATCTTTGATGATGTTAAAAAGACGTACCGTTTCGTCTTCGGTGAGAAGCGCTGTCGGCTCGTCAAAAATGATGACTTTAGCTTCCTCATAAACGGATTTGGCAATGCAGACCATCTCCTGTTGTGCGACGGATAAAGTGCGAACTTGCGCGTGTACGTCGATGTTGAGCGCTAAGTCGTCGATGATGTTTTGGGCGCGCTCATAAAGCGATTTCCAATTAACGATCCGACCTTTCCGCGGCTGCTTCCCCAGTAGCAGGTTTTCCGCAACGGTTAAATGACGGCACAGATTGACATCTTGATAAATCGCCCTAAATCCGATATCAATGGCATCTGAGGGATTATGAATATCAATTTCTTCACCCTCAAGAAAAATATTACCGCTGTCATTTTTGTAGATGCCCATAATGATTTTGATTAACGTCGATTTTCCGGCACCGTTCTCACCGACTAGACCATGAACTTCGCCCTTTCGTAAATCAAAATCGACATCATCCAGCGCTTGGACACCGGGGAACGACTTCGATATTCCTTGTAAGTCTAAGTATACGTCTGTCATGCCTAGGCTTCACCTTTCCCGGATCTTTCGCATTGCCTTGCGCAAGACCCCGTTGAGCTCTAAAGCCCTAATCCTTTCGTATCATCATGCGCGAGACCGTTGAGCTCTATAGCCCTAATTCTTTCGCACCATCATGCGCGAGACCGGTGAGCTTAAAAACTCCGGTTCTTCAGCGTCGTCATGCGACCGATGATTATTCAAGACGAAGCAGCTGCCACAAGGGCAGCCGCTTCCAACTTCGTTACTTCGTTTTACTTGACGGGAGGATACAAGAGATCCTTCACCTTCTGCTCTTCCATGTTCTCGACGGTTGCCACCAAAGAACCGGTATCGACATACTTCTCAAGCTTCTCTCCGGCGAGCGCCTTCAGGGCAGCCTCGACACCCATATAGCCCATGCCATAAGGATCCTGCACAACGATGCCCTTCAAGTTGCCTTCTTTCAACGCTTCGATCGCGACATCATCGGCGTCAAAGGCGATCGTGACGATATCGTCTTTCAGGCCTCTTTCCTTGATGATCTGTGCCAACGCGTCCCCGCACTGGTTGTTGTCGGCAAAGAAAGCTACCACATCAGGATAGGCCGTCAACATGTCTTCAGCGATCTGAACGGCTTTCATGATGTTCCCTTCGGAGTAGCGCGTATCGACAATGACCAAGTCAGGTGCCAGCTCTTTCAGCTTGTTCGCGAAACCGTCATTACGTGCAGTTAGTGATTGCACGCCGGCCATCGCGCTGATAACACAGACCTCACCGCTCAGGGGCTTACCCAGTTTTTCAAGTTGCCTGACCATCTCTTCGGCTGCACGACCACCTGCGACTTCGTTATCAGTTGCCAGGAATGTCGTGTACTTTTCGGACTCAATGCCTCCGTCGATCAATACGATCGGCATGCCGCCATCAAATGCTTTCTCGATGGCCGGGACGGTCGCTTCTTTACTGGTTGATGCGATAACGATAGCATCAGGATTCTTGCTGATAACGTCCTCAAGAATCGTCACTTGCTGATCCAAGTCACCTTCTGTCGGAGGTCCAAAAGAAGTCACGGTTACACCGAGATCCTCTCCAGCCTTCATCGCGCCTGCAATCACCGTCTGCCAGAAATCTGAGTCGATTCCTTTAACGATGATGGCAACTTCTTTCTTTTCATCTGCCGGCGTGGTGTCTTTTGTTTCACCGGGCTTGCACGCGACTAATCCAACGAGCAATGCGGCCATCAACAGCAACGCCAATAATTTCCCTACTCTAGCTTTCATCATTTTCCTCCTTGTTATTTCCTTTAATGGATTCCCCTAATGGGTTCCCCATTGTTACCCTTTGAGAAGATTCTCAAAACTTCCTCTATCTTCCGATGAAAGGGTTATGAGCAGTTGAACCAATTGACTCAAGTCCCTTAAATCGGCAACCTCCGTCGCTGCGTGAGCATATCGAAGCGGAAAACCGACATGAGCCGTGATTGTTCCATCTTCTCCGACCATTTGCATAAATGAAGCGTCCGAAAGAACGCCGGCTACCACTTCTTTTTGATAGCTGATGCCGTTTTCCCTGCACATACGCTCAATCATTCTCCTAAATGGCGGATTGGCGATCAGGCCTCCGGCCGGACCCTTGCCGTACGTGTTGTAGTAGGAAACGGCAGGCCCTTTTCCGAGCGATATATCATATAGTTGATCAAGATCCGGTGTATCGCAGGCAACCGACGCATCGACACTCACCACAAAATCGGGTGACAATCTCTGCTGGACGGGTAAACTTCCTCTCAAATTGAACTCTTCCTGAACGGTAAAGGCAAGCGATATTCGAATGCTTGGCTTATGAAGACTAAGATGTTCGGCAAGACTTAATAAAACGGCACAGGCGGCACGATTGTCCAATGTTTTGGACGAAACGCGGTGTTTTCCAAGTTTTTGAAAATTGGATCTGAAAGTAACTCTGCTCCCGATGTCAACGCCTAAGTCGAGAACTTCCTCACGGGATTCTGCGCCGATATCGATATAAAGTTCGTGTTTATCCGGAACAATGCGCTTATCTTGATCGCTTAGGAAATGGTGGGCTTTCGTTCCGACGATGCCTGGCACGGCAGGATATCGATCGTCATCAGGCCATACGTCCACGGCTTGCGCTCTCGCTGTTTCAATCGAGGGGCCTCCGGAACGCTCAACATAAAGGAAACCGTCTTCCGTAACCTTGCGAACAATGAAACCGACTTCATCGGTGTGAGCCAGTATCAGAAGATGGGGTGCATCTGCTTCTTCAGCATTAAAGGTAGCGGTCACGTTGCCGGAGTAATCCATATGCGTATCTTCTGTATATAACTTCAATTCCTCCAAGATGCGCTTGCTGATGTACTCCTCGTATCCCGAAAGAGCGGAAATACCGGTAAGTGTCTTCAGATCATTTTCAAGATTTCTTCTTGTTTGTTGATCACGATCCATTGTGTTTCTCCTGTAAACAATTGGCTCAAGAGCCGATAAATGTTATGTCTGTTTTCACCAATGGCCATCCCCGTTAGATGACGTGATATCGTTTAATGCTCAAACGGCCGGTCGTATGTAACGTACTTTACTAAGAGTTTCACCCGTGATCCGAAAAAACAACTTCAACGGGAATCTCTTTTACCGAAGACCGCCGATTTGCTCCGCACAAGTTTCAGTCGGAATCTCATATATTGCAGACCACCGATTTACCTGCGCGAACACCAGTGGAGATCCGCACATGTTGCAAGGCCATCAATTTAGCCTACGCGAACGTCGGCGGAAAACACATGTACTAAAGGTCGCTGACTCGCTCCGTACAAGCCGTAGCGGGTCTTGCACGTAGTGCAGAACTCTGAGTTGTTTTACGCGTACCCCAGCGAAAAACACACATGCTTCAGACCTCTGAAATATTTTACATGTACCCCAGTCCGATAACAAAAGGCACGACCACCCTTGCTGATCAAAAAGATGATGCATTCGGTATACTGCCTTAACTATGCAATGTTATAGAACTTTCTAGTACAATATAGCACATGCTGGAACAAAGCGTCAACGATACGATCTTATTTTCTCCATATAACGATTGCTTAACTCTGCTCTTAAGTTTCCTTTCTCGGTTTTTGAAAACAGTACTTTCCTGATGTCAATGTGACACTTGCAAAAATATAAAGAGCTAAGATGAGGAATTCCGGATTTAATCGGACGATCTATGAAACATAATGTTCAACTAGCGTTTTATTTATCTTAATTATCTTGGCTATCTTAAACTATCTTAACGCATAATGGACAAATTGGCGATAAAACAGACTTGCATCAGAACTTTTCTATGCTATCTTTGTGAATAATTTTAACAAAATAGTGTTAGAATATGAAATCAATACGAATACATCCAAGTTGACGGCATCTTTTATCCCACTAAATAGTCTACATGGATGAAACTCAGGGAAGAAGAAGAAACACGGAAATGGAATAACAAACACTCATAATGATGTGCTTCGTTGTACCAAACAGTAACTGTAACGGATTAAGCCAAAAAAGATGAAAGGAAGATAGCATGTCCAACCAAAAGTTAATTTATGACGGTTTGGTAATTACGGTGGATCCGGAAGAAACCATTTATCAGAATGGTTGGGTTCTCATTGAAGATGACGTGATCATTGATATCGGTGACGGCCCCTTGCCCTCAGTCGATGAAGGCGCAGAGAAAATCAATGCCCTTGGAAAGGCCGTAATGCCGGGCATTGTCAACATTCATACGCACGTTTGCGGCACGTTATTTAAGGGGCTTACAGAAGACAATAAGGGCAGTTTTTACGGATTGGCTTTCCCTATGGAGCGATTTTTGACACCGGAATCGACATACGTTTTGAGCATGCTGGGCGCCATCGAAACCGTAAAGTTCGGTTCAACGTGCATCAACGATCTGTACCATCATATGCGCTCAACCGCCAAAGCCGTATCAGAACTAGGGATGCGCGGTATTTTGTACCACAAGGTATACGAACCTGATTTGTGTAATCTCCAATTCAACGACTACTCGCCTGTTCCGGGACAGGGCATGGAAAAACTGGAAGAAAACGTGCGATTAGTCGAGGAATATCACGGGACGGCTGATGGTCGCATTGAATGCGGGTTCGGACCCCACGCCACCGACACAGTTTCCATGGAGCTTGCGAAAACGATCGTCGATTTAGCTGAAAAGTACAACGTCCGCATTCACACACACGTCGCACAAAAAGAGCAAGAAGTCGCTTACGACAAAGCCGCCTATGGCTTAACCCCGGTTGAGTACTTAGTGGAGACCGGCCTTGCAGGCAACAAATTAACGGCAGCCCACTGCGTTTATTTAGTTGAAAATGATGCCAAGTTGCTCTCCGAAACGGGAACGCGCGTGTCGCATAGCCCTGAGATGATGTTGAAACGCGGTAATTTTCCCGATGTCAATATGTGGCATCGCAATCACATTACGTTCGCGCTCGGCACAGACTGGGTAACCATGAATCCGTGGACAAATATGCGCTTTTATATCACAGGTTGGCGTGGTTATGGCGATTTTGACGAAGACGATGTGAATGCAAACCTCGCTTTCAAAAAGTGCACCATTGATGCCGCGCGTCTCATCGGAAAAGAAGACTTAATCGGATCATTGGAAAAAGGAAAAAAAGCTGACGTCATCATCATGGATCTTTCGGGAGCACATCTGCAGCCCATGTACGATCGCGACATCCTTTCCACGATCGTGTGGAACGCGACGGGCACCGAAGTAGAGACGGTCTTGATTGATGGCCATTACGTTGTAAAAGACGGTGACGTTGTAACCGTTGACGAAAAGGCAGTTGTTGAGGAGGCTGTTGCCATCGCACGTTCATATCTTGCGAGGCAACTTAAACGTATTGAATAGGAGGTATATGTGCCATGTTTGATGCGGTTTCAGGACTAATGGTCGGTTTGTACATCGGCGTATACATCGTATGCATATTCATTCTCATACGATACGCCAACAGAAATCTGGAAGATTAGGGGGAGGGAAGTGTCATGAATCTAAATTTAGGGTGGTTTATAGGCATTTTTGCAGCGTTTTTGGCCCTCAACCTTTACGTTGCGATCAAAGTGAGTAAAGGTACCGAACATATAAGCGGATTTGCTCTAGGGGGTGTTGGCCCAATTGTTTTGGCTTTTTCGTTCTTTGCAACGCGTCTTAGTGCCAGCACCTATCTCGGTGAGCCGGGTTTTTGTTGGGCAACCGGTTGGCCCTATAGCTGGATAGGCATTTTCAATGCAGCCTTTTGGCTAGCAACCATTCTCGTTGTCGCAAGAAGAATGCGTCTGTACTCCGGCGCTCTCAACTCTTTGACGGTTCCGGATTTTTTGGGCAAACGATATGACAGCAACTTCCTTCGCATTTGGACATGCATCGGATGCACCATCTTCTATATCATGCTCATGGTTGCGCAGTACAAAGGAGTCGTCGCGCTCTTTACAACACTCTTCGGCCTTAACAAAGTAGTCGTCATCGTTGTTTTCTCAGCCATTGCGCTACTGTACGTCAACATCGGAGGCTTTAAATCGGTCGCATGGACTGATTTCATCCAAGGCGTCTTGATGGTGATTATTGCTGTCGTCATTTTTGTCACAGCTTTTAAGGCCGTTAACTGGAACTTTGCCGAAGTAAACAACCAATTGAGAGCCATTGATCCCGAATTGGCAAAACCCGTTGCGAGCAGTGGTATATACAATTGGATCGGCGTTATTTGTCTTCCCTTTTACTTATTTATTTCGCTCGTTTCAAATCCCTACTGTACAATTCGTTTGATGGCATTAACCGACGTCAATAAATCAAATTTCAAAAAATTCGGCGTTACATTGCTTTCTGTCGGCATGATCTGCATGCTCATGTACATGACGGGGATTTTCGGGCGTGTGCTCTTCCCCAACCTAGCGGATGCGGACACAGTCGTACCGACGATCGCGTTAAACTACCTGCCGCAATGGATGTTGGCCGTATTTGCAGTAGGCATGTTCGCGGCCATTATGTCTACCGTCGACTCGATGCTACACTGTGTAAGTTCCATGATGGCATTAGACATCTATAAAGGCTCCATCAAGAAAAATGCAACGGAAAAAGAAGTTGCGTCTGTCGCACGCTACGTGACGATCGTATGCACTCTTATTGTGTTGGGTATCACGTTTTTCTATACACCGACATTCCTATCCATGCTTGGCTTGATTGCCGGTGCAGGTTCAGGCCTTGTCACACTTGCGCCATTGTTGGTAGGTCTTTACTGGGATCGCACCAGCAAGGCCGGAGCCATCGCCGGCTCGCTATCAGGCGTGGGAGTCTTTTCATTCCTGTACTGGGGAATATCGTTTAATCCCTGGGCGAGAGGCGTCGTAGCAGCCATCGTTGCCGTTACTGTAACCATCATCGTCAGCCTGCTGACTAAACCTGTCGATCCGGCGATTCTCAAGCAAATGCGCGAGATTAAAAAGGCTTGATAAACCCATTTTATTTAGAGCGAACGGCCGGGGTCTCGACTCCGGCCGCTCGTTGTCATCATTTTCATTTAGTTTCAGCATCTGCATTGTGGCCGCTGTTACATCGTTTTGGCCGTAAGCAATATAATCACATTATGTCTTGCTATAGCCATTATGTTGGAGCAGGTTATAATCGCAATTGGTTTTGGACAATGCATGAAAAAGGCTAAACTGCAACCATTTTGTGCTAGACGGCACATTGTGGCTACAGACACCGGATTTTAGCAACCCTTAGGTAAGCTCAAACTGCCGCTACCTTCAACTGTACGGTATGTTGTTGCCGCAAGCACCAAATCTCGGTCAGTATATTGCAACCGAATTTACATCATGACAATTACCGACAAAGCAGGAAAATGACTTTGAAGAAAGATAAAAAATCAGCGATTCAAGGTGTGCTGTACGTCATCGTTTCAGCGACCCTTTTCGGAATCAACCCTTCCCTACAAAAAATCGTGTTGCAGCAGGGTGTTACGCCCATGGCGCTGATCGGTGTCAGCTATTCCGTCGTCGCCATTCTTTCCTTCGGAGCGTCTTTTATTAAACGGGAAGACCTACACATTAAAAAACGACAGATCGTCCAACTGCTTGCCATGGGCACATTCGGCATGGGAGGCACAAGCTTTCTTTTGAACACAGCGTACAGCTATTTACCCGTTGGCTTAGTCACAACCCTGCACTTTCTATATCCAACCGTCGTCTGCGTTGCGATGTCGCTGATTTTTCGAGAAAAGTTTACATGGAAAAAGGCCGCTGCGATTCTTCTTTCGCTAGGGGGCCTCTTTCTTATGCAAGCAACGGGAACAGGACTTTCGACCATTGGCGTTCTGATTGCCATAAGCTCTGCTTTTACCTATACGATGTACGTCATCTTGAACGAACGCGGCATGACAGGAGAATTATCACAACAAGTCAAACTCTTTTACATCGCGTCCGGTGTTGCCGTCCCATATACACTGATAGCTGCGCTTACCGGAGCCACATTTCCCTCTGATGTGCGCACGCTATCACTAAACCTCTTGGTCGGCATGCTTTACACATTCTCCATTGGATTTCTCAACACAGGCATCCGTAAAATTGGTGCCGTTAAAGCCTCTTTTATCAGTATCCTTGAGCCAATCACCAGCGTTCTGCTCAGCACGATTCTCTTTCATTATCAACTCGGAAAGGAAATCATCATCGGTTGTTGTCTCATCATCGGCGCCATCTTATTTATCACAAGAGAATAGCAAAAAGATTGTTAGCGACTGTCGCTTCGCAACCTAGCGCCCCTCTTTATTGCAATAATCATAAAAACAGACCGTTACCAACTGCAGCCTCTTCGCCGACGCAATCTTTTCTATTAAAAAGAACGGAAAATTCAAGAGGGCTCACCGCAGTGAGCCCCCTTTGAACGAATGACGGTTAATTGGTTTATTCATCAAAACGTGCCATCGCGCCTGTCATAAACTCTTTGAAATCTGCGATGATTTCATCAAGGGGAACAGAGGCATCATCAAGGCTGAGACCGAAGAATGGAGGAAGCTCTAATCCACGATCTTTGATAGCCTCATGCATTTCCTCAATGAGCACGCCCATTCCCGGAACTATGGCATCGTTGTACTCGAATGCTTCGTTCGTGTTGCCGCCCCAGTTCTCATCGTAACTGGTCAAATCATAACCGCACGTTGGCGATCCGTTGCACACAAGGAAAGCGACCGTCTCATAGCCGACAAGCTTGTAAGATTCCATGTAATCAACAGTTCTTTCGGAAACTTCGCGGCAGATACGGCGAAAACCGACGTTGTCATAAAGATTCTTTGTGTGATACCAGCGCTGAATGCCGAGATGTAACGTTTCCGGACAGTCAATCTGCTGAATGCCGACACCGTAATCTGCAAGAACTTCAAAAACCTCTCTGCAGAATCCGCCATACCGGGCTAATCCCCAGACTTTGTTGTTTGTGTTAAGCAAACAATTTGATACAAATACAATTTTTTTGCTTCGATGATCATCGTTTCTCATGTAATTGACCTCCCTTCAAGGCTCAACATATCTTTTATTGTGTACTTATTTAACTTTAAAATCGATCACTTCAGATTGACCGTTGATGGTCAATTTTCTTTGTGCAGGAACTGTTTCACAGAGGATTTCTCCATTGCGAATGACGTAAAGCACATCCGGTGTCAGGCGGATGGCATCAAATACCGAATCCACATCCAGAATGATGAGGTTAGCATCATTGCCTACCTCGATTCCNTACTGTTCAATCCGCATGACTTTTGCAGCGTTATAGGTGATCATGTCGTAAAGCTGCTGGATCTGGTCGTAGCCGCTTAGATGCGCATAATTCATCAGTAATTGTGCGCCTGCAAGCGGATTGCCCTTGCCCATGGGATACCAAGGATCCATGATGTCATCACTTCCGATCGCAACATTGACACCCGCTTTCAGCAATTCATCTACACGCGTATGACCTCTTCTTCGCGGATAACCGTCTGTNCTATTNTGNAGATTCGAATTTGCGAAGGGGTTGGTGATGATGTTCATGCCGGCACGCTTAATGTTGCCGATGACCTTTGCCGCATAATCATTGTTGTAATTGTGCATAGCCGTTGTGTGGCTTGCAGTAATGCGATCGCCCAATTTCCTTACGAATGCCTCTCTTGCAATGTACTCAACCCAGCGCGACTGGTCATCCGTGTTCTCATCGCAGTGGATGTCCACCATCGCGTCATACTTTTCAGCAAGATCGAATATAAACTTGATGCTCTTTACGCCGTCCGGCGGAGAAAGCTCAAAGTAAGGCAGACCGCCGACAACTTCACAGCCCATTTTCATGGCATTCTCCATGAGTTCAGGACCTTTACTGCTTGTGTAAATGCAATCTTGAGGGAAGGCGACGAGTTGGAGTGTAGCGAAATCTTTAACGCGTTCGCGCACTTCAAGCAGAGCCTCCAGAGCAATACCCGTCGTATCGGTTACATCGACGTGTGATCTTAGGTAGAGCGATCCGTTGGCTACTTCCCACTTAATGACTTCGACTGCATTGTTGACAACCGTCTCTTTGTCCAAATCCTGTTTGTATTCACCCCAAACCTGAATACCTTCCATCAGAGTACCGCTGATGTTGTACCGCGGCTTCCCTACACTTAATGTGGCATCAAGGTGCAGATGGGGATCGCACAAGGGCGGTGTTGTAAGCTGTCCCTTAGCATCGATGACTTTTGCATCTTCTTTGGGAATGCTTTTGTCGATTGCCGCAATCTTCCCGTTTTCAATCAAGATGTCACAAATCTCGTCGCTTCTCAGTTTGGCATTTTTAATTACTAAACATTGACTCATTTTGCCGTCCTGCCTTCTTTCATTTTCGCAACTATGTAATACAGAATACTCGTGACGATAAAGGCCGGAAGTGTTGATCCNAGTGGCGTCCATACATAGTAGAGGAGGTTATAGAANAGGACACCAACGATCCAAATGGCGATGGCGCTCCAGTTATAACCGTTGTTATACCAGAATTTGGACGTTTTATCTTCCACGAGCAGATCTTCAGGCACAACCTGCTGCTTCTGTACCAAGAAGTAATCTACCAGCATGATAGCAATAAGCGGCACAAAGATCGAACCGACGATAATCAAGAATGTGATGAAGTGACCGATGAGGTTAGGAATNACCGCAATTCCGCCCATCANGATACCTGCCGGCACAATGATCTTCCATGTTTCCACTTTAGGCCACACGTTGACGAAGGAAATACCTGCGGAATACAGGTTAACAACGTTCGTTGTCACGCTGGAAAGAACGATGATGAGCAATGCAGGAATACCAAGTCCGAGTTCAAGAAGGAACCCGACTGGGTTTGCACTNCCTGTTGTAACCGCCGAGATAGCTCCCACGAACATAAAAGATGCTGCTCCGGCAAGAGAGCCTACCAATGTCCCCATGCCTGCAGACNAGCTNTTTTTGGCATAACGCGTGTAGTCACACACCATCGGTCCCCATGTAAAAGCATTACCCGCTACGATATCTATGCCAAGAACGATGGACAATGGAGCGAGCGGGGCGTAACTGGCGATGGAAGAAAAGCCGTAGCGATTGAAAAT
>JGI24709J26583_10001291_pt1 | contig 21254 bp, 20 predicted proteins | sample BioPla2DNA1_FD_26583 | JGI IMG/M metagenome (IMG submission 26583) | reverse complement strand
ACCGCAGAACTTTTCAATACGGACGTTTTTACAGGTTTTTGCTGCAAAAAGATAACAAGGTCCATTTTGAATGTTTGGCCGAGGATGGGAGAGAGGCGATAGCGGGCTTTTTTCAGACTCTTGTGTCTCCGAGTGAAAGTTACGATTTTCTGCCGCTTTCAGGTCTTGACCCAAATTCGAGATATACGGTAAAGACTTACCCGCAGAGTCTTTTTCTTAAAACGTTCGGCGGGCTCGTAAAACATATTATGCCGTTTACATTGAATCCGGACGGGTTTCTTCTTAGAACGGCCAATAAGTATTACGCTCTTTCAGACTGTGTTGAGGAATATGAAGGCTTCGGGGACATGCTCATGGCAGGAATCAAACTGAGCAACCAATTTATGGGGAGCCATTATAATAATAAAACGCGCCTTTTGGGGGATTTCGGCTCTAATTTGTATGTTATTGAAAAAAGCCGTGCTTCATAGTGTTCATATTGTCATTTAATTTATTTTTCAAGGAGGTTTCAATATGAAATCCGGAACAAACCGCAACCGTTTTACTTTCGGACTTGGAACGATAGGAAGGGATATGCTGTACGCCCTCGTTAGCATGTACCTGATGTTTTATTTAACAGACATATTGGATCTGCCTGATTCAACATTGTGGTGGCTGACCAGTATCCTGTTAGCGGCGCGGATATTTGATGCCGTAAACGATCCGATAATGGGTATTTTTATTGATAATACGAACAGCAGATTCGGAAAATTCAAGCCCTGGATTGCTGCCGGGGCAATATTGACCGGTATATTCACTGTTCTTATGTATACGGATTTTGGCCTTAGAGGAGCCTCCTATCTTGTCGTATTTACAATTGTTTATCTCTGTTGGGACATAAGCTTTACCGCAAATGATATCGGATATTGGTCGATGCTTCCGTCGTTAAGCATGGATCAGAAAGAACGGGAAAAAATAGGGGCGTTTGCGAGGATTTGCGCCGACATAGGCCTTTTTGCGGTTGTTGTGGGCATTGTTCCTGTAACGGAGGCTTTGGGGAAATCTTTTGGGAGCATGACTAAAGCGTATTTTGTTTTTTCAATTATTATTGTATTAATCATGCTGCTTGGCCAATCGATTACTCTTTTTGGAGTTAAAGAACTGAAAGGTGTTTTTAAGGCAGAATCCGCAACAACTCTTAAGGGTATGTTTAAGGTAATTTTTCATAATGATCAGCTTTTATATACAACAATAGCGATGGCATTATTCATGATAGGGTATACCACCACAACAAGCTTTGGACTGTACTATTTCAAATACGCCTACGGCGATGAGAGCATGTATTCGATATTTGCGCTTGTTCTCGGTGTGTCGCAGATCGCGGCGCTTGCAGTATTCCCGTTATTCAGCAAGCGCTTTGACAGAAAAAAGCTTTATGCCGGAGCTACCATCTTTGTTGTAGTAGGCTATGTGCTGTTTTTCTTTTCTCCAATGGATATGAAATATATTGGCACAGCCGGTGTTTTAATATTCCTTGGAGAAGCCTTCATCCAGTTGTTGATGCTGATGTTCCTCGCGGATACTATTGAATACGGCCAGTGGAAGCTGGGAAAACGCAATGACAGCATAACGCTTTCGCTTCAGCCTTTTATCAATAAGATGGGCGGGGCGATAGCCAGCGGTATAGTAGGTGCGACAGTAATAATATCCGGCATCAGCAGTGCCGCGTCAAAAGCGGATGTAACCGAGCAGGGCCTGTTGATTTTAAAGCTTTCGATGCTTGCTATCCCTTTGCTGTGCATACTTGCCGGGTATTTAATATACAGGCTCAAATACAGAATTGATGAAAAAATGTATAAGCAAATTCTTTCCGACTTAAAGGCACGGGGCGATATTAAGCTTAAAGACTAATAAGAACATTGTAAATTCTTTAATGTTAAGACGTTTTATTTTACGATGNGTTTTTAAATTATTATGTGTCTGAAACCTGTATTAATTGCAATAATGTATACTTTTGGAGTATAATTCAAATCAGGTTATTTATGTGTATCAACATTCAGATACTCTTGTATAAGCGGGGATAAGTTCAAAAAACAAAAGTACTGCGGTGAGTTTGAATGTTTAACGTAATAAATCCACAATTGTTAGGAGGCAGGAATATTAAATGTATAAAATAGTAAAAAAGAAGGAGTTGAACAGTGATGTCAAACTTATGGTTGTTGACGCTCCTTTTGTCGCAAGAAAAGCGGAGCCAGGCCAGTTTGTCATGCTGAGGGTCAATGAAACCGGAGAACGAATACCTTTGACGATTGCCGATTATGATCGTGAAAAAGGCACCATTACTATTATTTTTCAGGAGGTAGGAAAGACTACAAAGCTTCTTGGAGCCCTTGAGGAAGGAGAATATATTCTTGATTTCGCAGGGCCTTTGGGCAAGGCGTCACATTTTGGCGAAGTAAAAAAAGCTGCTGTTATAGGCGGCGGCCTCGGAACGGCTATAGCGTACCCGCAGGCAAAGAAACTTAATTCACTTGGCGTTTCGGTAGATACCATTATAGGCTTCAGGAATAAAGGCCTTATAATACTTGAAGAAGAAATGCGTGAAGTAAGCGACAGGCTGTTTGTTACTACCGACGACGGATCTTATGGAATAGGCGGGTTTGTTTCCGATGTTCTAAAGAATCTGATTGAAGAAGGGAATAAATATGATCTTGTTGTGGCCATTGGGCCGCTTGTTATGATGAAGGTTGTATCGAACCTGACAAAAGAATATGGAATTAAGACGATAGTAAGCATGAATCCGGTTATGATCGACGGTACGGGTATGTGCGGCGGCTGTCGTGTAACAGTAGGCGGAAAGACAATGTTTGCCTGCGTGGACGGCCCGGATTTCGACGGACATCAGGTGGATTTTGACGAAGCGATAAGAAGACAGGCAATGTATAAAGATGAAGAAAAACAAAGCCTAAAAGAACACGAATGTAAACTGGAGGGAACTGTATAATGCCTAATATGTCACTAACAAAGGTTAAAATGCCTGAACAGAATCCGAATGAAAGGAATAAAAATTTTAAAGAAGTCGCAACGGGCTATACTGAGGAAATGGCGATTGAAGAAGCAAAAAGGTGTCTTGAGTGCAAAACGAAGCCGTGCATGAAAGGATGTCCGGTTAATATACANATACCTGAATTTATAAGCCTTATTGCNGAGGGNAAATTTGAAGAGGCTTATTTAAAAATTACCGAAACGAATAGCCTGCCGGCAATTTGCGGCAGGGTATGTCCGCAGGAATCCCAATGCGAAATGTATTGCGTAAGGGGTAAAAAAGGAGAGCCTGTTGCGATAGGCCGCCTTGAAAGATTTGCCGCGGACTGGTTTATGGTTAATAGAAAACCTAAAGTTCATAAAATAAAGAAGAACGGAATAAAAGTGGCTGTTGTCGGTTCAGGACCTGCGGGATTAACATGTGCCGGGGATCTTGCAAAAATGGGTTACGATGTAACTATTTTTGAGGCTTTCCATACTCCGGGTGGAGTTTTAACATATGGAATACCGGAATTCAGGCTTCCGAAAAAATTGGTGCAGGCTGAAATAGACAATGTAAGAAATCTCGGCGTGAAAATAATGACAAACATGGTTATAGGCAAGTCAATTACTGTCGAGGAACTGCGTGATGAGGGTTATGAAGCGGTATTTATAGGCAGCGGAGCCGGACTTCCAAGTTTTATGGGAATTCCGGGGGAAAACCTTAATGGAGTTTATTCGGCAAATGAGTTCCTTACACGTATAAATTTAATGAAAGCCTATATGTACCCTGAAGTGGATACACCTGTGAAAGTGGCCGAAAACGTTGCGGTAGTAGGCGGCGGGAATGTTGCTATGGATGCTGCAAGAAGTGCAAAACGGCTTGGTGCTGAAAAGGTGTATATTGTTTACAGAAGATCTGAAAAGGAAATGCCCGCGAGGGTTGAGGAAGTTCACCATGCTAAAGAAGAAGGTATCATTTTCAAGCTTCTTACAAACCCGACACGTATTTTAGGAACTGATGACGGCTGGGTAAAAGGAATGGAATGTGTTGAGATGGAGCTCGGCGAACCTGACGAATCGGGAAGAAGAAGGCCTGTCCCAAAGAAAGGATCGGAACATGTAATTGATGTCGGCACCGTTATAATTGCGATTGGCCAAAGCCCGAACCCGCTGATTAAATCAACGACACCAGGGCTTGAAACCCATAAATGGGGTGGAATTATTACGGACGAGGAAACGGGTGTGACGAGCATACCATGGGTATTTGCCGGCGGAGATGTTGTAACCGGAGCCGCAACCGTTATTTTAGCGATGGGAGCGGGTAAAAAAGCTGCGGCTGCAATAGACAGTTATATTAAACAGAAGGCGGAAAAAGACGATTGATTTAACCGGTAAAGTTTTTGTTCGGGAGGGATTGGCATGAAAATTCTGGTACTGAACGGTGTAAACATGAATCTGCTTGGAAAGAGGGAACCCGAAGTATACGGAAAAGAAACCGTCGAAGATTTGGAAAACGCAATCAATGAAGAAGCATGCAAGCTTGGAGTAAATGTTCGGTTTTTCCAATCGAACCATGAAGGGGAAATTGTAGATGCTATTCATAACGCGATGAATGATGGAACAGACGCGATAATAATTAATCCGGGAGCTTTCACGCATTACAGTTATGCGATAAGGGACGCAATAAAGGGAACGGGAATAAAAGCAATTGAGGTGCATATGTCTAACATTCATAGCAGGGAGGAGTTCAGGACAAAATCGGTTATCGCGCCAGTGTGCATTGGTNAGATTAGCGGTTTTGGCTTCAAAAGCTATTTGGCGGCTTTAAACATACTGGCCGGGATTTGCAGATGACAATTTGTCTCAACTGGACGTACAGGAATAATGATGAGAAACGATATAGTGCTTTAAAAAGAAAGGAGATGTATTATGGGTAGTGTTGTGGGAGCTTTTGCTTCTTTNAATATTGTTTATGGTTTTATTAAAGCAGTACTGGAAGTTGTTTTTTATGCATCGGTAATTGTTTTGGCATTTAAAGGGTTAAAGGCGATAAATGTATACCTTGATAAAAATTCAAAGTAATTTTAATTCCGCAGGTTCTGCCTATTGTACAATATCGCTTTTTATTACCTGTGTTTGAATAGTAACAATAAGGACAAAATAGGTTTGCAGCGGTGAAAACCAATATTATCCTTGAAAACAGGCCTTTTTTCATTTAATATATTAGAGTATTCGAATCCAAAAATGAGAGGAAGGTTATAATATGATTAGTGCCGGGGATTTTAAAAATGGCGCGACTTTTGAGATGGACGGGCAAGTTTACCAAATTATTGAGTTTCAGCATGTTAAGCCTGGAAAAGGCGCCGCGTTTGTAAGAACAAAAATAAAAAACGTAATAACCGGAGCCACAGTCGAAAAATCGTTTAGCCCTACGGAAAAATTTCCTCGGGCTCAGGTGATGAAAAGGGATATGCAGTATCTGTATAATGACGGCGATTTGTATTATTTCATGGATGAGCAGACCTATGAGCAGATACCTTTGAATGCGGACACTATTGGAGACGCATTGAAGTTCGTAAAAGAAAACATGATCTGCAAAATATTGCTTTTCAAGGATCAGGTTATTGGAATTGAGCCGCCGACATTTGTTGAACTGGAGATAACGGAAACCGAACCCGGTTTCAAGGGTGATACAGCAACAGGCGCAACAAAGCCGGCTGTTGTTGAAACGGGAGCTCAAATAAAGGTTCCGCTGTTTGTTAATCAGGGTGATATGGTTAGAATTGACACGAGAACCGGGGAGTATATGGAAAGAGTTTAGCGTAAAATAAAAAAATATTGTTAATGCTCAAAGCTCGGCAATAATTGGATGCCGGGCTTTTTATCAGGGCTTGCCGGATAACTGTAAAACGCAAAGTATTTTACAGTTATCCGGCAAGCCCTTTATTTTGATATTTAAGATTTAAGCACCTGTCATATTTCCCAGAGTGAATGCATAGAAATTAATCAAACCAGGACAACCTTTATGTGAGAAATTCTACCGCTGAGAAAACACAGGAGGTACNCGATGCAGGATAAAATATCGCTTAAAAACCGTTTCGTCAACGAAGTACTTCAGTTTCTTCCTAACAGGATAAAACAAAGTCTTATTAAAACCGATACCAATATTCTCACTGAGCTTGAAGAAATAAGACTTCGTTCAGGGAAACCGGCAATGNTGCATTATCACGGCACGGATGGCTTTTTGCATGAAAACGGGTGGGTTCTTGACAAGCCTTCAAACATGTTCATTTCAACAGAGGAATTGGCAGATACCGTATATAAGTTTTGCGAAAATTCCTGGTATGCGTATCAGGAGGATATCAGCAAAGGTTTTATCACAATCAGGGGAGGTCACCGCATCGGAATTGTGGGCACGCCGGTATTTAAAAACGGAGCGGTTTTTAACATGCGTGATATTTCATCGGTAAATATCCGTTTTGCCCGGGAGGTTATCGGCTGCGGGGAAAGAATGGTCAATTACCTGACAAACGGGAATAGAGATATACATAACACCCTGATAGTTTCACCACCGGGATTGGGGAAAACGACTCTNCTAAGAGATATAATACGCTGCCTGAGTAATGGTTTCGGCTCTTTTTCCGGAGTTAAAACAGGTGTTGTTGATGAACGAGGCGAAATTGCCGCATGTTACAAAGGTTTTCCGCAGAATGACCTTGGAAGCCGTACAGATGTCATAAACGGTATTCATAAAAAAAACGGCATGGAAATTCTGCTTCGAAGCATGAGTCCGCGCGTTATCGCATTGGATGAAATGGGTAATCCGGAAGATGTTTCGGCGGTGATGCAGGTGATAAATGCCGGTATACGTATTATCGGCACCGTTCACGGTTATGATTTGATGGCGGTTAAAATGCGCAGGGGTTTTTATGAGCTGTTTGAAGATAAAGCGTTTGAAAGGTTCATAATCATATCAATCGATTCAAAACTGCAATATTGCGTAAAGGTATTGGACGGTGATGAAAATGTACTTGATGTGGAGTATCAAAGCGGCAGGAAGCATTCTTATTGTGGCAAGTTCAACAATGGTGGGATACGCATTCTCCCGCCAGCTTACCGAGCGGGTGGAATGCATACGGGAAATACAGCAGTTTCTGATGGAGCTCGAAAATGAAATCCATTATATGAACCGTCCTCTTGGACAGGCATTAATGTTTCTGTCGCAAGGAAAAACAAACAGGACTTCCAGGTTTGCCCGAAGGGTATATGAGCTTCATAAAAAGATGGAAATAAGCATCGAAGCGGCTTGGCATAAAAGCCTGGAAGAGTTCCGCTCCCAATGGCCTATACAACGGGATGAATGGGATCTGCTCTTTTGCATCGGAGAAGTTTTGGGGAAAACAGACAGAGAAAGTCAAAGCTCCTTTCTTTTTTTAATGAGGGAAAAATTTGCCGTTAGGGAGAAGGCGGCGGAAGAAGACAGAGTAAAAAAGGACAAGCTTTACAAAAACCTTGGTGCCCTTGGAGGTCTTGCCGTGGTTCTTGTATTGATTTGAGGGGATTGATATGAATATTGACTTGATTTTCAGAATAGCGGCGATTGGGATTTTAGTTGCTGTGCTTAACTCTCTTCTATCGAAGTCGGGAAGGGATGAACAGGCAATGATGACTACACTGGCTGGACTCGTCGTGGTTCTTTTAATGGTCGTCAGGGAAATTGCGAATCTTTTTGATACGGTAAAAAAACTTTTTAATTTCTGAATACGGCCGGCAAATAAGGCCGATTCGCCTAAATGCCTATATTATTGCATGGAGAAATAAAAAATGGATTTGATTCGTATCGGTGTAATGGGGATAATCTCTGCTGTCCTTATTGTTTTAATAAAGAATCAGAAGCCGGAAATAGGCCTTCAGATTTCGTTGGTATTCGGTGCTGTTGTGATGGTTACGCTTGCAGGCAGAATAAAGACGATCCTTGATTTGATATCGCTTTATTTTAACCGGGCGGATATGAGTGGGGCGTATATTACATCACTGTTTAAAATTATTGGAATGGCATATATTACCGAGTTTGCCGCCGAGAGCTGCCGGGATGCTTCTCAGGGATCGATCGCGGCAAAGGTCGAGCTTGCGGGGAAAGTAATGATAATGATAACGGCAATACCCATAATAACATCGGTGATGAGCGTAATTGTGAATATGCTGTAACAAGCCCGCCGGGTGCAAATCCTAACAGGTACTCCGGAAGCGGCAATGTTTGGGGGATAATCAATATGAGTATAACTGCCTTGCCGGCATATTGTTTTAATATTCTCTTAATGGTGTTACGTAAAAAAATCTGTATTGTTTTTCTAATCCTGGTTGTGTTTGCATTTCCGGTCGTTTGCAATGCCGACGATAACGGATCGATGATGGATAGTATTATTAAACCGCAGTTGGAAGGCAGTGAAATAAAAAGCCTAAAAAAGAATTTGGAAGAAAGTATTACCGACGAAGCAAAAGAACTGTTTCCGCAGTATTCACCCGGAAAACTGATGGAAGAACTTGTAAGGGGNAATGCCGGTGAAAATATCAAATCGCTTCCGAAAGCAGTCGTCGACACAATAATAGGCGAGATCAANCAAAACTTTGGACTCCTTCTAAAACTTATTATGATAATATTCCTGACGGCAATGGTTAAAAACCTTCAGAGTTCTTTTAAGGAAAGCGCTGTTGGGGAACTGGCTTATTTCTCCTGTTACGGGGCGATTGTAACAATGCTTGCTTTAGGGTTTCAAACAGTGCTGCGGTACGCCCGGGAAGTGCTGGACACGATTGACAAAATTACGGGTTTTGCGATACCGGCGCTTATGACGCTTTTAATCTCAAGCGGTAATATTGTATCAGGCAGTGCACTGCAGCCTGTACTGCTTATTGCGATACAGGGTACTGTTAAAATATTCCGCGATGTATTTTTACCTTTATGCTTGCTGTCGGGAATACTTTATATTGTTAGCGGCTTGTCAGACAGAATAAAGGTCACCGGTATGGCTGATCTTATAAAACAGATTGTAGTGTGGGGAATGGCGGGAATACTGACAATTTACGGTTCGGCAGCCGCGATCCAGGGAGCTGTCGGCGGAGCGGTCGACGGAGCTGTGTCAAAAACAGCAAAAACAGCAATCAGCACAATGATTCCTGTAGCAGGTAAATACATGTCTGATGCCGCTGATACAATTTTAAGCTGCGCAATGGTAATTAAAAATGCCGCAGGAATAGCAACAATGATTATTACGCTCGCTGTATGCCTTATTCCGATATTAAAAATTCTTGCGATAGCACTGCTCTATCAATTTGCTGCCGCGATTGTCGAGCCGTTTGCCGAGGAACGTTTATACGACTGCCTTTCGGATATCTCCGACTGCATAAAAACAATTGTTGGAATTGTCGGGGCAGCTTTGTTTATGTTTCTGCTATCGGTAGGGACTTTCTTGAGGGCAGGTGGAATCAGCGGAATGATGCAGTAACGGAGGAAATTATGGAGGAAATAAAAAGCTGGGTTTTGAATATTGCTTCCGCGGCTGTTTTAATGGTAATTCTTGACCTGCTGATTCCTGAAAGCAGAATCCGAAAATTTACCCGTCTTCTTACCGGTTTTATTATTATGTTCATTATTATAAACCCGGTAGTGGAACTAATCGGAAATGGAGGGAACGGCCTTCTTGAAAATCTGCGGGATGAAAGCTTTCTTTTTAATAGTCAGGCGGCCGGAATTACTAATGCGAATCAACGTGATCAGGCAAGACAAACTCTTGAACTGTACCGTGAAATACTTCTTTCGGATATACATAACCGTATTAACACGTATAAAGAAATAGAAAAAGCGGAGGTGGACATGGTGTTAAATGAGAATATTGATTCGGAGAAGTACGGGCAAATTCGTAAAATCTATATCAATCTGATATTTGCAAAAGCCGGTAAGAAGGAAGAAAAATTATTCCCGGGCGGAAATAATGAAATTGCGTCGGAGATTGCAAAGGAGATCCAAAGGGTTTTTCTTTTGGATGAAAAAGATATATTGATTAACATATCGGAGAATTGAAGGTGGTTAAAGTGTTTAGCTGGTTTAATAAATTAACGGATTACGCAAAAGAAAAAAAAGGTAAGCGGAGAATTGAGAATTTAGTCATAATACTGATTGTTGGAATAATAATTATCATAGTAGCAAGTTCATTTACCAGTGATGGTAAAAATAAAAAGAATACGCAGGAACCGAAGGGTGAAATTGCTCTAATAACCAATGAGCCGGACGACAAAATAAAGAAACTTGAACAGAGGCTTGAGTCGATTCTATCAGAAATAGAAGGTGCTGGTACCGTTAAAGTAATGGTAACCGGAATAACGGATGGAGAGGTGGTGCACGCATACAATCAAATTGAGGAGAACAGTGTAACGGAAGAAAAGGATAACACGGATCGTACAGGAAGGACCGACGAATACAGACGGGAACAAGAGATGGTTTTTATGGAAGCAAACGCAGGAGGGCGTGTACCGGTAATTATAAAAAGCTATGAACCCGAAATCAAAGGTGTCGTCGTAGTCGCAGACGGTGCGGGCAGCAGTATCATAAGGCAAAATATTAAGGACGCCGTTGCAGCTTTAACCGGTCTGCCTGCGCATAAGATTAATGTATTGAAAAGGAAATAAAAACAGATTTAAGAGGTGATAAGTATGATTAATAAAAAACAGATACTGGTTATTGCTCTGGTTCTTGTTATTATTACTGCGGGAGTTCTTCAATATACTTACGGGAAAAGCGGTTTTTCTGCACGGAAAGACGATGATGAGCGCCTGGGGGAAGCGGTATATGTGGATAATGTTAATGGCTCCACGGCAGGGACTGATAATGATATAGCCGCAGATAGTGGTAATGTACCCGTTGTGGGTGAAGCCGATAATTTTTTCGTGCAGGCAAGGCTTGACAGGGAAACGATCCGCAGCCGTCAGAAAGAGGAACTTCAGGAGATTACAACACTTAAAAATGCTCCGGAAGACAGTGTTGCAAAAGCGCATGAAGAATACCTTGCTCTAATCAAGCGCTCTGAAATCGAAGCTACGATTGAATCACTGATAAGGCAAAGGGGCTTTGACGATGTAGTTGCAATTTTAGGAACGAATGGAAGTGTCGACCTNATAGTAAAAGCTGATAATCTTTCGCAGGATCAGACCGCTCAGCTCTCTGACATTGTTATGCGGCACGCCAATGTTGAAATGGACGCAATATATATAAGAAATATGAAATAATAAAATATTGGCACTGACCCGGAATTTACCGGCAGGGTTTGGATTCCCGGCATTCATCACGGCATGTTTAACATTACCTTAATCATGCCGATATTTTCATAAGAGGAGTGATAGGATGCCGGAAGGGATTAGTGTGTATGGCCAGTATTGTATATTGCATTTGATGGCCGATGAACCCGGGTATAAAGCCGGAATAGCATTTAAGCCCGAGGAACGCGGTGATACTTCGCATCGTTATTTTTTGAATGTATATGAGGATCACGTTGTTGCTGTTAGAGTTAAAAAAATGCTGCCGTGGATATCAACGCCTGATTATATTGAAAATTTCGAGTGCGGACAGGCATTGGTTTTGGTATTNACCCACACTAACGGAACAGCGCTTGATGAATGCATGAATACATCGAAGACCATAGCGGAACGGCTGGAATTAGTCAAAAAATCGGTTATTTTTATTGTAAATCAATTAGAGCATTTTCCGGTTGCGATGCTGAGCTGTATGATCAAACCCTCGTCTATCATATGCGATAAAGATCAAATGCGTTTTATTTACTTTGTTAGGTTCAGAGGGGAATATCCGTATGATATCCAGGAGTTGATGCCGCATTTCGGAAGATTCTTTTCTGAATGCTTACCTTCCGTATGTAAACGGGACAAACGCGTAAAACAGTTTATTGAAAAATGCGAAAAAAAAGCTTTCGACGGTGTTTCCGGCCTTGTGTCAGAATTTAACGAAATAAGCGCGGCGCTTGTTAAAAAATATGGGCATAAGGATAATTTCAATATATTTAACAAGTATTCCGATATTTTACAGGGATACGCGCCTGTAAAAAAGAAAAGAAGGCCTGCCCTGGCAATTATTGCCGTTATTATTTTGTTAATCATTGTTTTATTTGCTTATATATATTTTTTCCCGGAAAAAAGTATTGTTATCTGGAACAACTCTGATATTCTTAAAGCCATTAAAGATTTTTTAACAAGGTAAAAGCTCTGTAACCTAACCAAATAATAAAAAACGTACTGAAGCAAGTACGTTTTTGTCTTGGCACTATTTTATAAAAAAGGCACGCATTAGGCGCGTTCACACAGGGATTTACGAAAAAACTTGTGTGACAGCTTCAAGCGGGGCAAAAAGAGACCAGTCATGTTCAAGCGTAGTGCTTGGCATGGCTGGTCTCTTCCTTTCTATCTCAACTGCAGTTTTCATTTTAGAATTTAATAATTGATATTCAAACAATATTACTTTACTGTAAGAACATCTACTACTCTGCAGGTTCTCAGTTTTGGTTTGGGCCTATACTACTCCTTTATTAACGTATAGGTGTTAAATTCACCTTCCGGTGCGGAATTAAAGTAGTTCGTTCCGTTTAAATCATATCTGACTGCGTAAGTGATACCGCCGCCACCGTCTCTGATTCCTTTTATTTGGACTTCACCAACTGCAGGTACGGTTATTTCCACAGGCTTATGCTTAATCATAAATGCTTCGGCTACAGGGGTGCCGTTGACCAAAACCTGAACATAATCTCCATCCTCTGCTGCGTAGTCCCAAATCCAAATCTTTGTATCGTCTTGATCGTATTTATGGGTTATCGTATAGTCCTGCTGACCTATATTTTCATCCTTTGCAAGCAGTACAGTCCCTGCGGCTAATGAAGTGGATACCTTATCGGCAAGGGCATTTTTAGCAGCATCTGTCGTATTTACAGAGGGTGTTGAGCTGAAAATCATTGCTGCAGCAAATAAAGCTACGCATATCCCACCAAATACTTTCAATGGCTTATCCTTTTTCTTGTCACTTTGCTTCTGAATAACCTGGGTTCCTGAATCAAAGTTCGATTCCTCTTGAGGCATAAAATTCTCTTCGGATTGACTCGATGGACTTTGTATTTCCTGTTCATTATTTATTTTTGTTGTATCAAAAGTAGGCGTATTGCTACTTTTATTCATCGCATTCTGGATGCTTTTTTTCAAATTATTATCCATTTATATTGCCCCCAATATATTGGACTTTCTTTTTGCTAAAATAAATACACATGAGTGCTCTGCACACAATTATTTGGCAGATCATTATGATAAAGAACAGACTGTGCCGTGATGGGCTTTGAACTTCATAACCGTAATTCAACAGCATAGTAGCGATGCTCATTATGATGACGTTCGGATATAATATTTTCACAAAAGGAAACATCCATGGTAATTTGTAATACATTTTCCTGAATGCAGGAATCAGTAGGGATAATCCTATGAATAGCCCAAATATTCCGATAAAAGTAGTACCAATGTTTGACGTTGAAAATCCGGATTCGCGAATTGTATTTATATCAAAAAATAGACCTATTGGCACAAAAATAAGCATCAATAAAATCCACCACATTACGGCCAAAAAATAGATAACCGCAGCTGTATTGCCCAACATATTCTTTAATTTACTCATGAATTACACCTCCTCAATATCGTCAGCTTCGATTGTTAAAAGCTCATCTCGAGTTAAATCGGTATCACTACTGAGGCGTAAAGCCTGTTTGTTTACGGAACGCTCAAGAACATTTCGTACATAGCGTCCATTGCCAAACGCCTTTTCGCGGAGAACTTTCTCAAATAAAGCGAATAATTTCTCTTTGGCGCCATCGCTCAAAACATATCCTTTGGATGTATAAAGATTGTCCGCAATAATCATCAATTCATCCGCCGAGTAATCAGGGAATTCAATAATGTTGGGGAATCTGGACTTTAGCCCCGGATTCGTCTGGAGAAAATCCTCCATGTTTTTGCTGTATCCTGCGAGGATAACCACAAGCCGCTCTCTATTATCATCCATAAGTTTTACGATGGTATCTATAGCCTCTCTGCCAAAATCGTTTGCTCCACCCTGGGCGAGCGAATATGCTTCGTCGATAAACAGGACTCCGTCCATCGCTTCCGAAACCTTCTCGGTAGTTTTTAACGCCGTCTGCCCGACATATCCAGCTACAAGCCCTGCCCGGTCTGTTTCGACCAGCTTGTTTGTCTTAATAACCCCGATATTATAGAGAACATCCGCAACTGTCCGGGCAATCATAGTTTTTCCTGTGCCCGGATTGCCTTTGAAAATCATATGTAAAGTTTGCGCACTATCAACCGGAAGCCCCATTTTCTTGCGTTCGCTCTGCATTCTGAGGCGAGCGTACAGGCTCCGAACATAATTTTTTACATCTGTTAACCCGACCACCGATGAGAGTGCTTTTTCAAGGTCAAATGTATGTGCACTTGCATGACTGACCTCAATATCTTCGGGGATTATTTCAGTAAGCCCTTCATTCGATATGTCCTCAACAGAAGCTATCCTTGCCGACTGATTCCGCATGATTTTCTCAATCATATTTCTTACCATGCGCCCATTCCCCGAATGTGCTGTTGAAGTTTTATGAGCAAGAACAATCTGATCCCGGAGAACATCTTTTGCTTCTTCGGTTATTGTAAAGCCCTTTGCAGAAACCATGTTCAAAGCAATAGCATATAAATCATCGGGTTTATAATCAGGAAAATCAATAACTAAAGGGAAACGGGATTCAAGACCGGAATTTGATTTTATAAAATCCGCCATTTCTTTCTTATAGCCTGCCAATATGACCACAATTTCACCGCGATAGTCTTCAATCAGCTTAACCAGAGTATCAATTGCTTCTTTACCAAAGCTTCCGTTATCGTTGCTGAGTGCGTAGGCTTCATCAATAAACAAGATGCCGCCTAAAGCATTTCGGAATACCTCTTCTGTTTTTTTAGCCGTTTGCCCGACATACTCCGCCACAAGGCCTCCACGATCAGTCTCTATCAAATGTCCTTTTTTTAACAGTCCCATATCTTTAAACATGGAGGCAACAACCCGCGCAACCGTTGTCTTGCCAGTACCGGGATTGCCCGTAAAAATCATATTGAGAGATTGCGTCGAGTCAACTACAATACCAGCTTTTCTTCTTTTTTCGTTGGCAACCAGAAGCCGATACTGGGTTCTTACAAAGTCTTTAACATTCTCAAGACCAATTATTGTGCCTAATGATTTCTCCAAATCAAACCTTTCAAAGATGTCAAACTTAAAGTCTTCATGCCGCAGGATATCAAATTCAGATTTAGGCGCATTTATAATCCGTTTCGATTGCTCAATTATTGCCCCTTCTATTACATTGCGTACCAGCCGACCGTTACCGCTGTCATTTCTGCCTTTGATCTGACTCTTTTCAAAAAGGCGCAATAAAGCGTCCTTACAGTCGTCAGCTATCTTATAACCCTTTGATTTTGCTGTTATATCAGCAATTTGAACCATCTCCGAGGCAGTGTAATCCTCAAAGTCAATCATATTAGGGAATCTCGACTTCAATCCTGAATTCGTCTTTAAGAAGCTTTCCATTTCATCCTTATATCCAGCCAGGATGACAACCAAATCATCACGGTAATCTTCAATGGCCTTGACTAAAGCATCAATTGCTTCCAGACCAAAAATGTCATTTTTATCACGGCAAAGAGCGTATGCCTCGTCAATAAACAGCACGCCGCCAAGCGCAGATTGAATAACCTCGTTTGTTTGCTTTGCTGTGTGCCCCACATATTGACCAACAAGATCCGCACGGCTCACTTCTCGTAGCTGTCCTGCCGACAAGACGCCAATTGCTTTTAAGTATTTTGCGACAATTCTCGCTATTGTCGTTTTACCCGTACCGGGGTTGCCGGTAAAAATCATATGCATCGAAAGAGATGCTGTTTTATGACCCGCATCTTCTCGCATCTGCTGAACTTTTAGATTGTTTTCTAAATCAAGGACATATTCTTTCACTTTCGTAAGCCCAACCACTTCCGAAAGCTCTTTTTTAATCTCATCAGTATTCGAAGTATTTTTCTTTGGCAGGAATGGCGTTAAATCAACGGTTTTTGATTCACCATGCTCAGTTATCACTGCACCGATAGCGCCATCAATGTTGTTTAAATAAATATTGGCATTCGCATTCATGGTGTTTCGGAGTTTGTATTCAGATAGCGCCTTGTAGATATCCTTTGTAATAAAGTCCTCGACTGGCTTAAAGCCAGCAGCCTTTTTATATTTTGAGGTACATAACTTCACGAACTCTTCCGAGTAATTTATTATGGCGGATAAGTGATTTTTGCAACGAATATTTAAAGCAAAAAGTATTCTTCTCGCAATCTCAGATATTTCCGCATCCGAATATGGTACAAATTTTATAATATCCGAGACATTCTCCATAAATTTTGAGCCGAACAAATCAGATACTTTATTTTCAGACAGTTGTGTTACAAAAATGAAGTATTTATTATTAGCAGAAATCTCGCTGATTGAATTTTGCATAAGTACGCCTGTTGCTTCAATGAGATTATTATTCTGCATGGCATATCTGGCGCCAAGCTGATGCTTTCCTGTGATTACAAGATCAGATATGACGCCCAGCATACCGGCATGACATTTCTCAATGTCCTTAAATACTATTACGTCAGAACTTGCATAAAGCGCTTTATATAGGTCAGACAGGAAAAGTGGCTTTTCTGACTGCGTAGGATATAATGACAGGTCGACTTTTGAGACAGTACTGTAATTTAGCAGTTTTTCTTGCTTGAGAGCGCTGATGGCAGTATCTATGAGGCTGTTTTTTCCTATGCTCTCAGTACCTATCATGACAAGCGTATTCTTAGGCTTGTCCTTTTGCACGCCTGCAACAAGCGGTCGTTTAAAGGCTATGAAAAGGTCGTCAATAGCAGCTCGTTGGCCGACAAATTGATTTTGAACAACCCTTTTAGCATTTTCCATACTGTTATCTACCTGATTACCGGCAACCTTAACGTTTGTTTTTCCGGAATATACTACTGCATCCCCTGATGCTTTTGTATTTGCTTGCTGTTCCCGTGATGTCATACGCGGTGGCTGTGACTGTATAACCTGACTTTGTGTGCCACTTTGACCAACAGCAACACTTTGGGGGACAGCTGCAGCCGTTTTGCTTTTAGCGATAAATCCATGCCTTTTGACGGATTCAATGATTTGATATTCCGGGAAAAGGAATTTAAATATTTTATGTATATCCATTGTTTTCCCTCCCCTTAGTAATTTGCAATTCTTTCGACCGGCTTAAATCCCGAAGTTTTGAATAATTTCATATTGTGTCTGAAATTATTCATAGCATCGGAAGGGTCGATATTTGCAAAGTTCAGTCTATTTAGTGCGTCACGTTCGAAAACAACAGATAGAATTGTTGCGTCTTCATGATGTCCAGTCTCGCTGTTTAAGATATTATCGACTGCGTGAATGACAACTATCTTGAGAGGCAACAGCGCAAACATATCTCTTGCGATACGGAGTGCACAGCTGCATACATAATCCTGTACGAGCTCATAGTATGCTGTTTTTGTGAGCTCCTTTTTTGACAGCTTTCCTGTTTGCGTTAAGGACATTGAAAATGTCGGGACAATCTGTTCAGATTTTACTCTGAATTCTACCTCCACCGCCGTGCTGATATCTGCACCAAATTCAAAATCGCTACCATACTCCAGCAGGTCATCAAGTGGGTTCATTTCGTTTATAACCTCGAAATAAGCGTCGATATCACCAGCTAAAATTCTTTGAGATAGGAGATTTAAGTTTTTCCAATCCTCATATTCCGCTCTGTCCTCAGCCGCAGCCTTTTCTACAGCTTGGGCGAGAGAAGCCCTTTTGCTCTCTGCTACTGATTTGATGGCTTTCTGAATCAGGTTTGGCTTGAAGTTGTTAAGAGCTTGAATGGCTGACACTTGACGCGGTCCCATTCCATCTGGATTAAAAGGCTCATTTATTGAGTTTATATGGTTCCAATTGATTTCATCGTCGCAAATGGTATGAATAGTTTTAATTGATTCCACAAAGCTCTCATATTCCTGAACCATAGCGGAATTTTGCTGAAACTCATTATATTTCTCTTGCTGCCGCTGGATTTGAGATGGGGAGCGGTAACCGCTCGTAGAATAGCTTGATGGCGTCTGTCGTTTCTTACCTCCTGAAGAAGTCACATAAGAAAGACCTGTTCCCGGTATGCCAATCGAGGAAGTCCGGCGACCGCTTGAATGTATCGTCTGTCTGAGTCCCCTTGTTCCAAAGCTCAGACTTGTTCCGGTTTTGCCAAAATTCACGCGTACGCCTTTGCAGATAGTTATGCTTTTGCGCATTCTCAATCCCATAAAAACGACCTCCTCAATTTATCCATGTCTAACTGTTTTTATCAGGTATCAATTCCATAATATCACATATATCGCATTGCAGGGCAGTGCAGATTTTTTGCAGTACTTCCGTATTAACATTCTCATTCCGCCCAAGTTTTGTGATTGTTGCGGAACTGATGCCTGATAGAATTTGGAGGTCTTTCTTTTTCATATCTTTATCTATAAGCAGCTTCCATAATTTCTTGTAGCTTATCGCCATTATCCACACCTCCCGAGAAATATATTTTATTATATCACTAAAAAACCGCAGATCACAACATAAATACTTTAACATCGCATGAATAAAGGTTCGAATTTGTGATTTAATGAACACATATTACCTACGGCATCCGCAAAAACAGCGGGTGCCGTAATTTTTGTCTTTTTTCGGATTGCAGGGCTACGGTGGGTGCGCGTTTTCTCCTTATCAATAGGAAGACGGCGCACAGAAGCCCTTTATTCTCCGTGTAGCGGGAGATAAAAAAGATTTGCAAATGGGTGTATAAAACGGCTTCTAAACCTCCGTATAGCGAGGAATAGGAAATTACGGTCGGCACGTGGGGGTTAATTTTTTCGGCTTTTAGTAGAGGGAGACAGAAAAGAAATTTTCAAAAGTTTCGTCCAAAGCGGCTGTTTTGTTCCAGTGAATAGTGAAGGACAGAAAAATTTTCAAAAGTTTTCGTTCAAAACGGATTCTGATCTCCAATGGGTAGTGAGGGGTAAAGAAATTTTTATAAAACACCTCCCCAAAACAACCCCTAAATCTCCGTAAGGTGAGAGCAACAAAATACAAACCTCCAGAAGGACGTGAAAAAATGCAATACGACAATCTACCAAAGGAGCTGCGCGACAACGGTGTATTTTGCCTGTGGAAATATGAGGAGCGCAAAGGTCAAGTGAAACCTGCAAAGGTGCCTTATCAAATCAGCGGCAAGCGGGCGCAGACCAACAACGAATCCACCTTTACCGATTATGCGGCCGCAACTGCAGTAGTGAGCCAATACGACGGTCTGGGGCTTGGTATATTTCGTGGCTTTAGTGCCGTAGATGTGGACCACTGCGTCAATGCGGACGGTACGCTGACCGCCATCGGACAATCAATTGTGAAGATCTTCAATGGTTGCTACATCGAAACAAGTCCCTCCGGCACAGGTCTGCGTGTCATCTTCAAGGCAAGCGGCTTTCAGTACGATAGCGCTAAATATTACATAAACAACGCCAAACTCGGCGTTGAGGTGTATGTGTACGGTGCGACAAATAAATTTGTGACTGTCACCGGGAATGTTTATCAGCAGGGCGATGTCATTGAAGCTGAGACGCAGCTACAAACGCTCCTTGATACCTTTATGCTTCGTAATATAAAACCAAGGGACGAACAGCCCGCCGCGACGGCCTCCTACCTTTCAGATGACAGTATCATTGAGAAGGCGAAAGCGGCAAAAAACGGTGTAGTATTTGCAAAACTCTGGGAGGGCGATATCAGCGACTATCCGTCGCAGAGTGAAGCCGACCTTGCTTTCTGTTCCCATCTTGCGTTCTGGTGTGGTAGGAACATAGCGCAAATGGACAGGCTATTCCGGCGCTCTGGTCTTTACCGTGATAAGTGGGACAGACCGCAGAGTGGCTCGACCTATGGACAAATTACCCTTGAAAAAGCGGTATCTCTCTGTTCTTCCACATATCAGCCAGTCCTACACACCGAAGCTAAAGAGGACTTTGAGTTTCTCGCGTCGAGACTTGCAGAACTGAAGCCGGACAGCAACCGGCGCTACGGCTGGTCGGACAATGGCGCAGGCAGGCTCTTCGCGGATGTCTACAAGTCATGCGCAAGATATGTACCGGAGCGGAAGGTCTGGTACGTCTATGACGGCACCCGCTGGGTCACCGACATGGCGGCTCTCAAGGTGATGGAACTGTGCAAAGATCTCTCGGACGCGTTGATGACATACGCGCTCAGCATTCATGATGAGCATAAGCGAAAAGACTACATCAAATACTGCGCTAAGTGGCAGCTTCGAAGCACAAGGATTACGGTTTTGAGTGATGCACAGAGCGTGTACCCCATTTCGATGGAGGAATTCGACACTGACCGATACCTGTTTAACTGTAATAACGGCACACTGGATTTACGCACCATGCAGTTCCGCGACCACAGTCCGGAGGATAGGCTCACAAAAATTGCACCTGTAAAATATGACCCAAACGCCGAGTGTCCACGCTTTACCAGCTTCATTGATGAAATTATGAGCGGCGATAAGGAAAAGGCAAAGTTCCTGCAAAAGGCGCTCGGCTACGCGGTAAGTGGGGATACCCGCTTCGAGTGCATGTTCTTCCTCTACGGCGAGACAACCAGAAACGGTAAAGGTACCTTGATGGAGAGCATCCTGCGTGTGTTCGGAGATTACGGAAAGGCTGTGCGCCCGGAGACCATCGCGCTCAAGCAGTACAGCAACAGTTCAAATCCCAGCGAGGATGTCGCAAGGCTGGCAGGTGTGCGCTTTGCCAACATCTCTGAGCCGAGCCGCGGCTTATTGCTCAATGCCGCGCAGGTAAAAAGCATGACGGGCAACGACACCTTAAATGCGCGTTTTCTGCATGAAAACTCTTTCGATTTTGCTCCGCAGTTTAAGCTGTATATCAACACCAACTATCTGCCTGTCATCAACGACATGACGCTGTTCACCAGCGGGCGTGTACTGATAGTTCCTTTTGACAGGCATTTTGAGGAATGGGAGCAGGATAAGACGTTGAAA
>JGI24709J26583_10001282_pt1 | contig 21328 bp, 20 predicted proteins | sample BioPla2DNA1_FD_26583 | JGI IMG/M metagenome (IMG submission 26583) | reverse complement strand
CATAATTAAAACAGGCGATAATTTAGCTGGACAAACATTAACACATTTACCACATCTTAAACATTCAATAGCTTCTTGTTTTACGTTATTTCGGTTAACAACAATTCCTGTTAAATTTGGTGAGCTTACTAATTCATCCGAATCCATTGCGGCTCCCATCATTGGACCACCTGCTATTAAATAAATATCTTTAAATCGTTTGTAGCCACCTATACTCTCAATTATTTCCTTAACCGGTGTACCGGTTCTTACTAAAATATTTTGAGGTTCTTTTATCATTTCACCTGTAATGGTTATAACTCTTTCAATTAATGGTTTATCATATTTTAAAGCTTCATATACTGCATAGATTGTTGAAACATTATTAACGATAATTCCTTGTTCTGCAGGAATATGATTATAAGTAATACCTTTTATTTCTTTAATAAGGGTTCTTTCCCATCCCATTGGATAAAGGTTTGGAACTTCAACTAATTTTATTTTTAAATAGGTACCAATAAAGGTATTAATAATTTCTCTCGTTTTAGTATTTCCTCGATTAATCGCAATAATTGCTTCTGGTATATCATTTATTTCAATGATCGCATCAATAACTTCTAATATTTCCTCACACTTTTCTTGAAGCAACATATAATCAGCCGCAATATAAGGTTCACATTCTATAGCATTAACAATTAAAGTTTTTATTTTAGAATCAGTATCATATTTAGCAAATGTAGGAAAACCTCCACCACCTAAACCAACAATACCGGCATCTCTAATTTTATCAATAAATTCTTCTTTAGTGTAATCATTTATATGTTTTCTAGGTACTATTTTAGAAGATATTTTCTCTTTGAAATCATTTTCAATAACAACACATTTTACTAAGCTACCATTTAAATATGGTTTTTCAATAATAGAGGTTACCTTTCCACTGACACTAGCGTGAATAGGTATTCTAAAATTACCTCTTTTTCTAGCAATAACATCACCTTTACAAACATAATCTCCACTCTTTACTAAGACGGTGATATTTATATCATTTTGACAAATAAGTGGTATATAAACAAACTTTGGTTTGGAATATTTAATAATTTTTTCAGTAATAGAATCTTTTTTGCACTTAGGTATTTTCACGCCTCTGGTCATATTGTTTCCCTCCATTCTAATATCATTATACCCTTTTTAACTATAAAAAAAAAGAGGTTAATCATAAATTGACAAATATCTCCTTTTAATTTTACATTATTTCGCTTCATACATTTTAGCAATTCTCTTTTGAACTTTTTCATCTTCTAAAAATTCACTAAAACTCATCGAAACACTAAAGGCACCACTTGGAGTAATTTCTACAATTTTATTAGCAATACTATCAATAAAACTATGATCGTGAGATGTGAAAATAATTGAACCACGATAATCAACTAACCCATCATTAACAGCTTGAATTGATTCTAAGTCTAAATGGTTTGTTGGTTGATCTAAAATCAAGAAGTTTGACCCCTTAACCATAAGTTTAGAAAACATACACCTTACCTTTTCACCACCAGATAAAACACTCACCTTTTTTAATGGTTGATCACCGGAAAATAACATTCTCCCTAAAAAGCCACGAATAAAACTTTCTGATTGATCTTTTGAATATTCAGCTAACCATTCAATTAAATTAGAACTGTTATTTTCAAAATATTGAGAGTTATCTTGCGGTAAATAATCATATTCAACTGTTGTTCCCCATCTTATAGTTCCTGAATCAGCTTCCATTTCACCTGCTAAAATTTTAAATAAAATTGTCTTGGCCATTTCGTCTTCTCCTAAGACAATTACCTTATCATTTCTATTAATAGTGAAGGTTACATTGTTTAATATAAGTTCCCCGTTAATTGTTTTGCATAAATTTTCAACGGTTAATATATCCTTACCTAATTCCCTATTCAAAGTAAATCCAATATACGGATATTTTCTACTTGATGGTTTAATATCTTCTAATACAATTTTTTCAAGACTTTTCTTTCGAGAAGTAGCTTGCTTAGATTTTGATGCATTGGCACTAAATCTTGCAATAAAAGCCTCAAGTTCTTGAATTTTCTTTTCCTTTTTCTTATTAGCATCTTTAGCTAATTGAAGCGCTAATTGACTTGATTGATACCAAAAATCATAATTACCAGGATATAATTTAGCAGTCCCGTAATCAATATCTAACATATGAGTACAAACTTTATTTAAAAAGTGACGATCATGCGAGACCACAATAACGGTCTTATCATAATCAATTAAAAAATCTTCTAACCAAGAAATAGCCTTAAAATCCAAATCATTAGTTGGTTCATCCATAATTAAAATATCAGGGTTGGCAAATAAAGCTTGAGCTAGTAAGATTTTAACTTTATCCTTACCAGCAACTTCACTCATTTTTTTATCAAACAAAGAAACATCAATTCCTAAATTATTTAACAAACGACTTGCTTCGGCTTCAGCTTCCCAACCATTTAAATCAGCAAATTCCGCCTCTAACTCTCCTGCTTTTATTCCATCTTCTTCTGTAAATTCTTCTTTATTATAAATAGCTTCTTTTTCTTTCATTACTTCATAAAGACGTTTATGCCCCATTATTACAGTCTCAATTACTTGATACTCATCAAATTCATAGTGATTCTGTTTTAAAACCGCCATTCGACGATTAGGTTCAATAGATACTTCTCCGCTTGTTGAATCTAATTCACCGGATAAAATCCTCAGAAATGTTGATTTACCTGCACCATTTGCACCAATCACTCCATAACAATTACCTGGTATGAATTTTACGTTTATATTTTCAAATAATTTTTTATCAGGAAATATCAAACTTAAATCAATAACTGAAATCATTTTTCCACCTCATTAATATACGCTTATACAGTATAACATTTTTTATAAAAAAAATCACGTAAATTACTTATATAAATTCCATGATTTTATTTTAAACTATTTTTTTCTATATCTACGATTATATCTTTTAATTGTTTTCTTTTTTCTTTTTCTCTTTTTTATTATTCTCCCTAAAATAATTATTAAAATTATTATTACAATATTTGATTTTAAAAACTGAATAATAGAAAACGGAACTTTTTCTTGTAAAGTAACACTTATGGTATTAACTTTTTGATCCCCATACATTATATCAAGAGTACCTATTTCTTTGCCTACTTTGGTAAATGGTTTTAATACATCAGGACCATTGTATTTTAATCTTACCTGTTCCTTATTAAAAGAGCTATCTGAATAATACTTCACATCATACGGAGCTTTAAAACTAACATTTTTTAGTTTGCTATATTTTGTATCAAACGTAAGTAACTTAGCATCTTTATCAACTAAATTATAATATTTATAATTATTAAAATAGTAATCATACACTTCAATTGCATCCTCTAAATGATTGGCTTTTTCAAAAGAAATAGGAGCTTTAGTTGTTACTAATAAATATTTAATATCATTAGTTTTATCATGACCGACACTGGCTAGACAAAAACCAGCATCATCGGTATAACCCGTTTTAGCACCAACTACACTGTTTATATTAAGACCATACCTTATTGATGTATTACTAAGCGTACTGTAGATTGTCATTGAATCATCACTAAGAGTGTAAGATCTACTTTCAAAAATGGTTTTAAAAAGTTTGTTTTCTAATGCCACTTTTAATAATCGAGCTACTTCATCAACTGTTGATATTTGACCTATTTCATCAAGTCCGGTAGCATTAATATATTTAGTGTTCACAAGCCCTAACTCTTTTGCTTTATCATTCATAAGTTTAACAAAATTAGTCTCACTTCCAGCTAAACTAATAGTTAAAGCCCTAGTAGCATCCGCACCACTAGAAATAAAGGTACCATATAATAAATCTTCATATGTTAAAACTTGGCCATCCTTAAGCCCGATTACAGCAGCCTCAGCCTCATATAAACCTTCAAACATGCTATTATTTAAAACAACAGTTTTATTAATGTCAGCAATTTGCTCAATAGCAACTAATGTCGTCATTATTTTAGTTAAACTTGCAATACTAGTTATTTCATCTTTGTTTTTTTCATAAACAATTTTATTATCATTTAAATTATACATTACTGCATGTTCACTTGTTATTTCTAAAGCATTTACATTAAAAATCATCATAAATAAGGCAACAAATATTATTAAAATTTTCTTCATCTTTACACTACTTTCTAATGATTACATAAAAGGAAGAATACATTTAGTATTCTTATTAATATTTACAACTATTCCCCGGATTATCAAAGCGATAATGACCAGTAATACCATCCTTTTCATAGCGATAAATCAAAATATCTTGTTCCCCCGGAAACTCATCTGAATTATGAATCAAATAAGGAATGCCCTCATCATTTAATTTATCAGAAATAATACCTATATGAGCATATGTCGCACCAAAGATAACAATATCACCTGGTTTCCACTCGTCCTTTTTATAGGGGTCTAATGTTAATGAGCTGGCATGTCGATCAAAAAAAACTTTTAAATTTTGAACACGTCTAAAATCAACAATTGAATCTGGTCCATCTGGTCTAGAAGATGGATCTGGGTATGCACTTAAATTGTTAGCAATATCTTCATTAACCATATCTTTTAAAATATATCCAGCTTCCTTAAATGCTCGCCATATAGTATCAGTACAAACTCCAATACCTTCTGGTGGGTAACCGTCAGAAAAATAGTAACCACCATCTTCAACATATTTAGTACCAATTTCTATTTCCTTTCTGGCACCAATTAAAAAGTCAGTAAAATCGTCAATACCATTTTTATTACAATCATATTTACTTTTAAAAACTTCTTCACCTTTTTGTGGTTCTTCTTTTTTAGTAACCGTTTCTTTATCCCATTTTTTAGGAAACCAGACATTAAAATGTGTAATAAATACTATGATAATAATTAATAAATGCAAGCCAATCAATAACAACTTCTTTTTGTTCATAAATCTACCTACCTTACTTCTTATTTGTTTTTTATAAGTGAAAGAGAAACTTTCTGCTTATCCATATGAATTTGATCGACATAACAATCAACAATATCACCAACACTTACAACTTCACTTGGATGTTTGATATATCTTTCAGTCAATTTAGAAATGTGGGCAAGCCCGTCGTTATCAAGTCCAATATCAATAAAAGCCCCAAAATCAACAACATTTCGAACTGTTCCTTGAAGTTGCATTCCCACCGTTAAATCTTCAAGTTTTAAGATATCACTTTTAAGTAGTGGTTTTTCCATCATATCACGAGGATCACGATTCGGTTTGCTAAGTGAGACTACAATATCTTTTAAAGTATATTTATCTGTATTTAATTTTACGACATATTCATCAATATTAATTGTACTCAACTTTTCAATTAACTCTTCACTTCCAATTGAATGTTCATCCATTTCAAGTTCGTTTAATAATTGATAGGCAACATCATAACTTTCCGGGTGAATATCCGTAACATCCAAAGGATTTGTTCCATCAACAATTCTTAAGAAACCAACTGCTTGAACATAAACCTTATCACTAATTAATTTTTTCCTTTTCAGTTCTTCTCTTGACATTATTTTACCATGAATATTACGATATTCAATAATTTTATCGATATTTCTTTTATTTATTCCTGATACATATTTTAAAAGAAAAGGACTAGCTGTATTAAGATTAACACCAACTTGATTAACAGTTTTAGTAACAACAAAATCTAAAGACTCTGTTAATTTTTTATTTGATACATCATGTTGATATAAACCAACCCCAATACTTTTGGGATCTATTTTAACTAATTCAGATAAGGGATCTTGCAGTCTTCGTCCAATACTAATAGCACTTCTTTCTTCTACTTGTAAATCCGGAAATTCTTCAGCTGCTAACTTACTAGCGGAATATACACTAGCACCCGCTTCACTAACAATAATGTATTCAACCTTATGACCTGCTTCCTTAATAAGTTCAGCAACAAAAGCTTCACTTTCCCTTGACGCTGTTCCATTGCCAATGGCAATAATATCAATCTTATATTTTCTAATTAAATCTAACATAACTTGTTTACTTTTATCACGTTCTAATCTTGGTTCATGAGGATAAATAACTTTAATATCTAATTTCTTACCCGTATGATCAATAACCGCTAATTTACACCCGGTACGATAAGCCGGATCTAGCGCCAAAATCATTTTATCTTTTAATGGTGGTTGTAACAATAATTTTTCTAAGTTTTTACCAAAATTATCGATAGCTACATCTTCCGCCATTAATGTTAAATCTGATCTAATTTCTCTTTCAATACTAGGGGCAATTAAACGTTTATAACTATCTAAAATAAATTTTTTAACATCTTCTGTTACAAAAGATTTTTCGTTTTTAATAATTTTAGAATTTAAATAATCAATAATTTGATCAACATCAACTTCTAAATTAACAGTTAAAACTTTTTCCTTTTCTCCTCTATTTATAGCTAACACACGATGAGGTTTCATATGTTTAACCCGTTCTTTATAATCATAATATATCTCATATACCTTTTGCTCATCAGTGGCACCCTTTTTTAGTTTGCTAACCAATAATCCATGAATGTTAGAATTTATTCTAACCCATTTACGATAATGGGCATCATCACTTATCATTTCAGCAATAATATAACCAGCACCAGTAACTGCATCATCAACTGTTTTTACTACTTCAGTTAAAAAAGGACTAGCCAGTGATTGAATATCTCCTCTTGTTGGAAATTCTAAAATTAATTTAGCAAGTGGTTCAAGACCTTGTTTAATAGCTTCAGTTGCTTTAGTCTTTTTCTTCTCTTTGTATGGACGATATAAATCTTCCACTTCCACTAATTTAGTAGCCTTCATAATTTCTAAGCGAAGCTCCTCAGTCATTAAATCTTTTTCTTCAATTAATCGAATAACATCTTCCTTTCGCTTAAACAAATTTACTTGATATTCATACACTTCACTAATGGCACGAATTTGTTCTTCATCTAGATTACCAGTTTTTTCTTTTCGATACCTAGCAATAAAAGGTATTGTATTTCCTTCACTAAGTAAACTTAATGTTTCTTCAACTTGATTATTTTTAATTTTTAAATTAAGTCCAATTTCATTAATAATTTCTTGATTCATTTTCTGTCTCCCTACTACGCATATAATTATATCATATCATTTTAGTTTTTATAAATATTAATAATTAAAATAAGATTAGTTTTGGTTTTTATGTATTCTGTTAATTCAGGATATCTGTCATCATAAGCATAACTTTGTGGGGGTGAAAAACCAAATTTTTCTTTTAATTCAACCAGAGGTATCGGGTGTTCTAATTTATAAACCTTGTTAATTTTATACGCAAATCTCTCCTCTTTTATTCCTTGGTTAAATTCATTATTTCCATACCCCGAATCACTTATTTGATTAGGTGATTGAATAATATCACTTAATTTAATAACATACTTTAATGCCGAAGTTGGCGAAGATTCATAAACATATAAAGTATTAATAAACCTCTTGGGGATATATTTTCTAAACTCATGATCTTTCCTACCAGATTCAATTAACTTTGTATATTGCGGTTTTATACTTATATATATTGCTTTTTCTTCCATTATTCCATCCCCTACTATGCCTACAATTATATCACATCATTTTAGTTTTTTATTAATTATTGATGCTTTTTTAATCGATTCTTGACCGTATTTTTGATTAATACTATCTACTATTTTTTCAAGTTTCATATTCTTATCACGAACATTGACATTTTCAAACAATGACACTTGATAAGTACACTCATCAGTTAAGGAATCTAAGCGAATCCCTATTAATCTTATGGGTTCTAAATCCCAAGCTGTATCAAATAACCTTTTAGCAACTTTACTTATTTCTGAAGATAAATTAGTTACGTTTTTAAGTTTTCTTTGATGGGTTTTGTTATTAAAATATTTATCACGTAAAATAACAGCAACAACACCGGCGTATTTATTTTGTTTACGAAGTGAAAAAGCAAGATTATCTGCAATCTTATCTAATACTTTATATAAGGTTTGCTTATTACTACAATCTCTCTCTAAAGTAACTGTATTACTAATTCCTTTAGGTGCGACAGGATCACTAACAACTTCTGAATCATCAATTCCGTTAGCTGTTTCAATATATTTAATGGCTTGATTTTTAAAATATTTATATAATTGATGATGATCAAAATGAGCTAAGTCATAAATGGTCTTAATTCCTAATTTTCGCATTTTAGGTGCTGTTTTGCGACCTACTCCAAATAATTTTTCAATTGGTAAGGGCCACATTTTAGCTTCTACTTCCTCCATATATAAAGTATGAACTAAATCCGGCTTTTCAAATTCAGAAGCCATCTTCGCACAAAATTTATTATTACCAATCCCAATATTAACTGTGAAACCTAATTTATTTTTTATTTCCTCTTTAATTTTATGAGCAAACAATAATTCATCACCATATAATTTTTTTACTTTTGTATAATCTAAAAAGCATTCATCAATCGAATAAACTTCAATATCAGGAGTATAATTACTTAATAATTTAAATAACTTATTAGACATTTCTTCATATAACTTATAATCAGGTGGATATGATTTAACTACAGGGCATTTCTTTCGGGCCATATATAAAGTCTCACCTGCAACTATTCCTACCTTTTTACTAGGATTAGATCTAGCTAAAACAACCCCTGAACGCTTACTTTCGTCGCCACCAATAACTGCATAACTATCCCTTATATCATACTTAAATCCCTGATTTAAAAGAGAAACTGCCGTCCATGATAAAAAAGCATTATTAACATCAATATGCATTATAATCCTCTTCATATTATCACCACTTTAATTGTATCACAAACGAATGTTTGGGTAAAGAAATAAATGGTACAAAAAAAGTCATAAACTAAAGTTTAAAAAAATTTAGTTATATGACTTTTTAATTAGCAATTTTACAATTATTGGTTATAGAATCAAACTAGTTGCCATAATTAGTATTCCTAAAATAATTCCAATAATATTACTTTTTTTATCATTACAATGTCTTATATGTGGTAATAATTCAAACACAGCTATATAAACAAGCATACCTTGAGTTATAGATAAAATTATTCCTAATAAAGTAGTATTAGTTAGAATCTCACTGTTAAAATACATAATCACTCCACCAGCGAATGTTGAAATTGAAATAGGAAGTAAAATAACTACCTTTTTAAGAAAGCCAACTCGAGCTTTAACAAGCGCTGAGGCAATTAACATACCCATAGGAATGTTATGAAGTCCTACCCCTATCCCCATTAAAATTCCCATTGATACGGAATTCGTAACTGTAGCATATATTGCCATACCTTCAATAAGATTATGAAAAATAATGGCAATACTTGAAACAATTCCCAAATGAAATAATTCTTCACCGTGACCATGACCATGATGAGGAATGAAATTTTCAAGTGTCATTAATAATAATAGACCTAAAACCGAAAATCCAAAAACCATTACAATTGTAATTTCTCTATTATAAGTTTCAAACAATAACTCAATTGATTCAGGTAATAATTCCAACATAACTAAAGATGCGATTACTCCTAGAGCCATACTAATTGAAAAATGAACAAACTTATCATTATTCTTTGTCAACTTGACAACAACTGTTCCTATTAAAATAACTAAACCAATAATTAAAGTAAATAATAATCCAAAAAAACTATTCATATTCGCTTCCCTTCTAATTAAAAAATTTAGGATATCTCTTTTTTAATTTATAATATACACCAGTTAAATATTTAAAATTAATAACTGAAATAATCATTAACAATATTAGTATTAACCACAAAATTATTGTTAAATCTGATAATGAAAATAAATCAGGTAATCCCAAAATGCCAACTAAAAATCCTGATATTCCAAACACAATTAATCCTAATCTAATTAAGTTAAATGGCATTGATATTTTATATAATAACATAAAACCAACAAAAGCACTTAAAATAACTGCTAACGTTGATGTTTCTTTTAGTGATAAATTTAATATCCCACCAATAATCATAATTAAAATAACATTAATAACATTAGTGAGTGCAGTTGGCATCGCTTTACTAATAACATTAGTTAAAAAGCTCCCACTAATTCTCTCCTTATTTGGCTCAATTGCTAAAACAAATGAGGGAATTCCAATAGTAAAGACACTGGTTAAGCTTAATTGAATTGGCTCAAAAGGATAAGGACGATTGATAAATAAAAATAAAATAGCCAATACTGTTGCATATATTGTTTTCACTAAAAATAAAGTTGCTGATCTTTCAATATTATTAATTGTTCGTCTACCTTCATTAACAACAAAGGGCATAGCATCAAAATTTGAATCTAATAAAATTAATTCTGATACATTTCTAGCTGCATCACTACCACTAGCCATGGCAACCCCACAATCAGCAATTTTTAAAGCTAAAACATCATTAACACCATCACCAACAAAACCTACTGTGTGATTATTTAGTTGTAAAGTCTTTACAATTTTTTTCTTTTGCAACGGACTAACCCGACCAAAAACATCATATTTAAGGACTGCTTCTTCTAATTCACTATCACTTTTAAGTAAAGAAGCATCCACATAATTATTATTAATATCCATTCCTAAACGTTTAGCAATTTCTTTAACAGTTTGGACATTATCGCCAGAAATTATTTTAATATTAACTCCTTGTTCATCAAAATATTGAAGCGTTTTAATAGCTTCCTTTCTAATATTGTCTCTCAATAATATTAAACCTAGTGGTTTTAAATTTTGGGGCAACTTCTCTTTTTTAAATTCATAATTACTTTTAGCCAAAACTAGTACTCGATAATTAGTAGAATACTCATTAACCATATCTTTTATTTGGTCATAATTATCTTTAAAAACAAATTCAGGTGCACCAATAACAAAAGTTCCTCTACTATCAAAATTAACACCCGACCACTTTCTAGAAGAGGAAAATGGTATCACTTTTTTAGTCTTCCAATTATTTTCTAAATTGAATACTTTTCGCAAGGCATCTGTTACATTATTAGAATCCAAAGTAGAAGCCATTGCCGATATAATTTTATCAATGTTAGCTTCATTTTCAATTTTGATAAAATCAACAAACTCGACTAACCCATCAGTTAAAGTCCCCGTTTTATCAAGACATATAGTATCAATTCTAGCCAAAGTTTCAACGCTATAAAGTTGTTGAATAAGTACTCGATACCTAGATAAACGAATAACACTAACTGCTAAAACAGTACTAGTTAATAATACTAATCCTTCGGGAATCATTCCTATTAAAGCCGCAACTGTATTAATAACGGCTCTAGTCATATCATTGTTATCAATAGACAACTGTTTTAAAAACAAAACAATCCCAAGTGGCACAATAACTATGGAAATTGCTTTAATTATTTTATTTAATGAATACATTAATAAAGATTTTTTATTTTTTAAAGTTTTTACTTCCTTTGTTATTTGAGCACTATAATTATCAACACCAACATGTTTTACTTGAACTTTAATCTCACCGCTAATTATAAAACTTCCCGATAATAGTTCATCCCCTATTTGTTTATATATAGAATCCGATTCACCAGTAATTAATGACTCATCAACTTCACAGCAGCCCTCTAAAATAATTGAATCACACACTACTTGATTACCACTATTTAAAACAATTAAATCATCAACCACAATTTGATTTAAAGGAATATTAACAAGTTCATTATTGCGAATAACTTTTGTTTTAGTAGCTGATATTAATGATAATTTATCAATAATTCTTTTAGCATTTATTTCTTGAATAATTCCAATTAAGGTATTACAGAAAACAACTCCTAAAAACATTACGTTTTTATATGAGCCAACTAATAAAACAGCAAGAGCTAGAGCAAAATTTAAAATATTGAATAAAGTAAAAACATTACTATGAATAATTTTCATAACACTTTTAGTTGGTACAACTGTATCATAGTTAATTTCATTATTATCAATTCTATTTTGAACTTCCACATTAGAAAGTCCTGATTTAATATCTGTTTTATAGTTTCCCATCTTATACCTCTATCTTGATTTATTATAACACTGATATTACTCTATGGCAATTTATTTTCTTTATAAAAAACAAGTAGTTAACACTACTTGCTAATATTAAATTATATTTTCAAATGTTTTTTAACAGCTCGCCAACTACCAATCATTCCAACAATAATACCAATCAAAATTAATACCCCAGATATATAATATATAAATGGTGTTGGTTTAATTAACTTAATAAATGGTGAAAATAACTGTCCATCAAAATTATTAAATAATGCTACATAACCATAAGTTGTACCAACAATCGGAATAATTGATCCCAGTATTCCTAAAAATAATCCTTCTAATATAAATGGTATTTTAATGTTTATATTAGATGCTCCAACTAAACGCATAATACCAATTTCTGTTCTTCGTGAAAAAATTGTAATTTTAATAGTATTGGAAATTAGAAATGCTGTAACTAATATTAATGAAATAACAGTAATAATACTTATTTTTTCAATAACTTTAAATACTTTAATTAATTGCTCGACCATGCCTTCGCCATATTTGACAACAGAAACACTTTCCATTTCTTTAATCTGATTAGCAGTTTCACCAATTTTTTCAATATTTGAAACTTTTACCAAAAATGTATGTTGAATTGGACTCTCATCTAATGACCACTCACCCATAATTTTTTTAAATACATCTGATGTTTCCATCATCTCGTTTGTAATTTCCTCTTTTGATTGAAATTCGTACGTTTCAACATTTTGAAGTTTATTTATTTGTTGTTCAAGTTCTTCAATGTCTTCATCAGTAGCTTCATTTTCAATAAAAACCACAACAGTAACATCTTTTTCTACTAATCCAGCAAAATTATTAACGTTATAAGAAAGAACCATAGAAATTGATACTACTAATAAGGTTATCGTTATAGAGGATATCGATGCCATCGATAAAGATAAATTTCTAAAAACACTTTTAAAAGCATCTCTTACGTTTCTACCCAAAATTCTAAATACCTTCATTTTTATACGTTCCTTTCTCATAATCTTTTAATAAGCGACCAGCATCTAATAATATAACTCTCTTTCTCATTCTTTCAACAATTTTACGATCGTGCGTTACCATAATAATTGTAGTTCCTAATTTATTAATCTCTTCTAATACTTCCATTATTTCAGCACTTGTTTCTTCATCTAAATTTCCTGTAGGCTCATCACAAATAAGCAATTTAGGTCCATTAACAATTGCTCTAGCAATGGCCACCCTTTGCTGTTCCCCACCAGATAATTGATTAGGATAACTTTTAATTCTATTTTTCAAACCAACTAATTCTAAAACTTTAATTACCTTTTGATGAATTTCATCCTTAGGGGCACCAAAAATTTCTAGGGCAAAAGCAACATTTTCATATACTGTTGAACGCTCTAACAAACGGAAGTTTTGAAAAACAACACCAATTTGTCTGCGCAGTTTATATACTTTGTTATTTCTTAATTTAGCAACATCAATTCCACCAACAATTATTTGACCACTAGTTGGTTTTTCTTCCCTATAAAGCATTTTTATTAAAGTAGATTTTCCACACCCAGTTGGACCAATAACAAAGACAAATTCTCCTTTTTTAATTCTTAAATCTAAATCATGTACAGCTGTAACTCCTGTACTATATTGTTTCCTTACCTTACGTATATTAATCAGATCCACTATACCACCACTTTCTTTTATATCATTTATTTTTTAAATTAGCACTTATAAACAAATCTATCTCACCATCTAACACTTTAGTTGTATTACTAGTTTCAGTATTAGTCCTGTGATCTTTAACCATTGAATAAGGATGCAAAATATAACTTCTAATTTGCGAACCAAAATTAATATCAATTGGTCCACCTTTTATTTTTTTAAGCTCATTTTCTTGTTTTTCAAGTTCTAGTTTATACAATTTATTTTTTAAAATTTCCATCGCTTTTTCACGATTTTGAATTTGGCTTCGCTCATTTTGACAAGTTACCACTGTTTTAGTAGGAATATGAGTAATTCTAACAGCACTGTCAGTTGTATTAACTGATTGCCCACCAGCACCACTACTTCGATAAACATCAATAACAAGATCAGATTCTTTAATTTCTATATCTACTTCATTATTAAAAAATGGTGTAACATCAACTGATGCAAAAGATGTATGACGTCGAGAATTGGAATCAAACGGCGAGATTCTAATCAACCTATGAACACCTATTTCATTTCTCAAATAACCATAAACATTATTACCCTTAACTAACAATGAAACTGTTTTAAGACCAGCCTCATCACCTTTTTGCTCAGCTAAAACTTCAATTTGATATCCTTGTTTCTCAAAATAGCGAAGATACATTCGATAAAGCATAAAAGCCCAATCATTAGCCTCAGTACCACCAGCACCAGAATGTATTTCGAAAATTGCATCAAACTTATCATACGGTTCATTTAATAATAATAAAGTTTCTAAACTAGATAAATTATTATCAATATCATCAATACTATTTTCAATCATTAATTTTATTTCGTCATCAAATTCTATTTTTAACAACTCGATTAACTCTAAATTATTTGAAATAATTTCTTTTTGATCGTTAATCTCAGAGATTGTTTTTTTTAAACTATTAACTTCTTTAATAATTTCTTCGTTTTTAGATCTATCAGTCCAAAAATCAGGAGCATTCATGATTTCTTCTAATTCATGTAATTTTTTTATTTTAGAATCAATGTCAAAGAGACCCCCTTAATTCATCAATTCTAACAAGATAATCATTATAAATACTTAACAATTCACTTAGTTCCAAATTATCTCTCCTAACGCTAATATTATACCAAATATCCCACTCTTTTTCCACCCAAAATAAAACTATTAATCAAAAAACTAGTTTCAAAAAATAATTGAAACAAGAAAACATAAAAAAGAGAACAGATTTTAATTGCTCTCTTCTTCTATTTTTTTTAAAACAAAATACCTGCAATCATATGCACAGTTATTCTTAATATAGCTATCTTTTAATTCAAAAGAATTTATTTTTTTATACATTGGATTCTTTTTATTACAAAAACCTTTAAGACGAACTTTGCCATAGGCCCAATCACCAACAATATAATCATAATTATCAAAATAATCAGTAATTTTTTCTTTAACTAATTCTAAATCAAATCCATCTTTATAATCTTCAATTAGTTCATAAACACTATTATTAATTGTATATTTTTTCATATTACCACCCTTAATAAGATTTTTTAAAAGCTGGGGAAAGTTCTTTATATTTACTTAAACTAGAACTAGCATTCCAAGTCATAAATCCACCACGAAGTCCCTCTTTATATAAAGCTCTGATTTGATCAGCCACCTTATCAGCATCGTATTCAATTCGGGGAGCCCTAATAGCATCATAAGCTTGAATCCATGTTCTAGCAATTGCTGGACTAGGAATTTCCTTTTGACGTATTGCTACATAATTACCAGCCCAAAATTTTAATAATTTGTAAGGAACAGTCCAAACAATTTCTTTAAATCCATATTCATTAGCATTAAAATGATCAGGATACGGCATAGCACTTATAACATCAACAACATTTGATATTGCTGACCAATATTGTCCATAACCAGTTACATATGGATGCGCGGATTCTCCAAAAACATCGGCAGCCACATAAGTATCAAGTTGATGGATTTCATCAGTTGCATACATTAAAAATGCTTGAATAGCTTGTGCTTTTTCTTCTTTATAAATGTTTTTCATGTCAATTGTTTTATCTTGTTCTAATTTATAGGTACGATCGGGAAAGCGTACATAATCAAATTGGATTTCATTAAATCCCATTTCTGTTATGGCTTCTTTCGCTAATTCAACATTAAACTCCCAAACTAAACGGTTATAAGCACTTGGCCAAAATGAACCATTATGATTAAAAGGTTTACGAGTTTTATTATCAACAATTGCACTTTCAGGATGATCTTTAACAAAATAGGAATCTTTAAATACAGTAATTCTACCGATTACATAAAGACCAGCATCCTTTATTTTTTGAATCGCACTTTTATAATTTTCTAAACTATTAAAAGCATGTTTATAATTAGTAGGTGAATACTTTTTCATAACTGGTGATTTATAAGCTGGCGAGGTATTATCCTTAATATCAACTACTAAAGCATTAATATTAGATTCCTTAGCTAACTTAATGTATTCATCAACATTGTTAATAACACCGCTGTTTAAATACAATGCACGCACTTCTTCAGGCATAAGATTGTCTTCAAATTTAGGTTTTTCTCGCGGGTAATAATCTAAATTACCAGCTGAACCTCCACCTTGAGTATCAACTCTTCTTAAATGTTTTGGATAATCACCATCTTGATCATAATTTAGTAATGCTTGTTCTTTACTTTCAACTAAGTACTTACCATATACATATCCTGTAATATCACCATACTTAATTTTATATTTATTAACCTTACCGTCACTATCTAATTTATCAAAACCTAAAATTTCGACTTCTTCACCTTTTTTTATCATCGATGATATCGCACTAGTTTGATCATCTGCATAAACAGTAACAGGGGTTCTAACATATAATTTTTTTTCCAAGACAACCTCCTCTAATTTAGAAACCAATGATGAATCTTCGATTAAAAAAAGTTGATTATTGTAATTAATTTTATAATAATTTACATCAGTTTCCTTATTAATTAATTTTTTAGGCTGTGCCTTTACTTTCGTTCCGCGAGGGATATCGCCAATTTCCTTAAAATCTTGATCATAAATTTTAACAACCAATTGATCGCTTGCTATATAAAATTCACTACCATTAATAATTTTAGGATTGTTTTTAAAATCAGTATATAAAAAGAGAAAAAATAATAATCCTAATGCAGCAAGAGTTACATATATTGTTTTATTATTAATATTTTTGAACATAATACCCTCCTATTTAATAATATTAGTATAGCACAGTCGGTGAGTTTATTCNATAGGTATAAACACATTTGGTGAATTTCTAGAAAGCCCATTGAAATAATAATTTGGCACAGTTCCTTGAATAAGTTTAATGACAATTGGAATGTTTACATTATAAACAATCTTTTTAGAAACAAACGGAAGAATTACTTGTTCACTAAGTTCAATATTAACACTTATCTCCATCATGGCATTATTAATTCCATAGTTAGTTATTTTAGTCTCTATATTGCTGATCACTTCCCCTACTAAATCAAATTTAACAGGTATTTTAGGTCCTAAATTGGATAACAAGGAATTAGAAGAAATAACACCTGAAGTTAATGAGTTTAAATTATAAAAAGCATAATTCAAATTATGCTTTTTTATTATTCAATATTACTTATATCATATAACTACTTTTGTTAGTATTAATTTTGATTTTTCGCTTTTTCAAGCTTAGTTAAAATTTCTTTAGTTACTTTAATTGAACTTTCTCTAATTGAATTAGCCATATTTTCTAAAACTGGCGTTCCTTTTTCAACAGAATATTCAACTAATTCTTCAACCATATCTCTAATATCATTAGCTTTCTTCTTAGCAATTTTTAAAACCTTTTCTTTATCTAAGTCATCTAACTCCATTTTAATTTCAAAAATTTTAGTTTCAATATTTTCACGAACTTCATCCACGTCAATATCCTTAAGAGCCTCTAAAAAATCATCAATTACTCGTTTTAAATCCTTACGAGTCTCACTACCTTTTTTCGGAGCAAATAAAACACCTAGTCCCACTCCTACTAAAGCACCAGTTAAAAATCTTCCAAATCCTTTTTTCTTACTCATCGCTGTTTTCCCCTTTCTTTTTTTTATTTAATCGTTTTTTAAAAAACGAAGTAATTCCATTAGTAACAAAATTAACAATTTTATCATTGAAGGAAACTAATGAATCAGTCGTATAATCAACAATTTCAAACAAACCATTCAATTTATTAACTTTGTAATTTACATCCTCAACTACTTGATCAACTTTACCTACTGTTTTTATAAGTCTTACAATTAAAACAATTAATGCTACTATAAGTATAATTAATAAAAAATATAATATGAATGGAAAAATAACTTCATTCCATTTATGCATCATTATCATTCCCCTTTTCGTACATTGAGTCAATTAAATCGAATAAATCCCCTTCAGTAAGTTTCTCATCATCTTCTTCAAAAATTTTTTCAAGTTCTTCAGCAATGATGTTTTCCTCTTCCTTTACCTCTTCAATTGTTTTATCAACTGTTACATCATTAAAAGTTAATTTTTCAAAAATATCATCATCATTATTATGATTAGATATTTCATCTTTATTCTTTAATTCTTCAAATAAATCGTTTTCAATTGGTTCTTCAATTGGTTCTTTAAATAAAATGGAATTAGTATTAAATAACTCTGTTTCTAAATCCTCNTCTAAAGTTCCAAAGGCCTTTTTTCTTACCAAATCAATCGACAACTCCTTTGATGATAATGTTGTTTCAGTTTTCACTACAGGTTTAACTGATATATCATCTTTACTATAATTTTTATCTAAAATACCATAAATAGGTGAAATAATCGGTGATGGTTTAAAAACTTTTGGTTCCTCTTTTTCTTTTGTTTTTTTAACTTTAGGTTGATTATAGCGATATCCCGTTTTAGAAGATNCATTACCTTTTATACCTTTATACCTTAAATCTTCAAAATCACTATCACTAAAAAATACAGGTGTTNGATTTTTCAAAGGTTTATTAACCACATCACTATCGCTAATATTGGGATTAGGTTCTATTTCTTCCTGTTTAGGCGAAGCAATTTCAACTTTAATAACTTCTTTTTTTATTGGTTCAGTTTCTTCAACTACATCAGTAAACAAGTCTTTGATTTTACTAAGAAATCCCATTTAATTCACCTCATCATCTATAATTTCTTCTTCATATCTTAAAAAGTTTTCAGTTTCCTTTTTCGATGTAAAAATGTCATAATTTTCTTCACGATTTGTAAAAAATTCACTATTTAACATTAACTTGATAACGTTATTATTAAATTTAATTGTTGATAAAATATACGAAGCATCTAGCACGACATCTTCTATATCTTTCTTAATTACTAATGATTCTATTTTAGCATAATTATACATAAATTCAACAAAATATTTATCTGAAACTTTATTAATCTCTAAATATCCAGTCTTTCCATTAATATCAATAGCTTTTGAATAAAAAGCTTCTTCATTGACCTCATATTCTGTTTTCTTGCCATGATAGTAACTAATAACATCTATATATAAATAATAATAATTACCATTAGAATATAATTTATTATTTAATTCTGTTGTATCTAAATAGTTTACCCCTCTTGGTATGTAATATTTATACCCCTTGCCAATTTGATTAAATAATTTATTATTTTTAGATAAAACAACACTGATGATGTTATCGATACTTTTAGTATCAATTCTAACCACAGTACAACCACTTAAGAAAATTGCACAAATTACAATAATCACAATTTTTTTCATCTTACACCCCAGTACTTATATTATACCAAATTTCTATAAATACAAAAATATATTTAATATTATTCGTCAATTAAATGTCTATTCCTCACTACTTCAACCATATATATAGTTGCTCCCATAGACGAAAACTTTTCTTCGTATTCCGTCATTATATTATCAGAAATGCCAGAGTTGTGCAAATCAAGGGATAAATCTATTATTTTATAATCATTACCTACTAAACTTTTTAAAGAATATTCGAACAATGATTGATTATCAGTTTTAATTATAATATGAGGATTAGCTAAAAAGATAGGCTCATACCTTTTTAAAAATCTATCACTTGTTAAACGTCTATGCGCATGTCTTACTTTAGGCCATGGATCTGANAAATTTAAATAAATCAAATCNATTTCTGATTCAAAAAACAACTCAATATTTATAGCATCTTCATTAATGAAACGAAGATTGGGAACTGAAAGGTTTTCTAACTTTTCAATTGCCCTTATTAACACACTATCATATTTTTCAATCCCAATATAATTAATGCTGGGATTATTCATTGCTTTTTCAATAATAAATTTACCTTTACCTGTTCCTATTTCTAAATGAATAGGATTTTCATTATTAAATATTTTTTTATATTTACCTTTAAATAACCTTGGATCATTAATAACATAATCTGATTTTAGTATTACTTCCTTAGCACCTTTTACTTTTCTTAATCTCATGCAATCCCCTCGTAATAATTATAACACGTAATCTATTAATATATAAATGAAAAATTAGAAAATTATTTTTCTATAAACTCATAAGTATATTTTTTTCCATTTTTAGTAATCAAAATGGCCGATTGTTTAGACATAGTTTTTTTGGTTTTAGGATTTACTATTTTATAATCAACATATCCCTCATCAATTAAAAAACCTAATGTTATTTCAATTGTTTGACCATTATTTTTAGGTAATAATACCTCGTTATCAGATCCCCAATGTTTAGCACTCAAAATAATATTATTAACATGAGTATCATACATTTCTTCTCTCGCTTTTTTTAAATATCTANCAACTGCAGGAAATGATAAAAGGGCTACTGCTCCTAATATAACAAGAATGCCCAACACCTCAACTAATGTAAAACCAATATTTTTCTTTTTCATTTTATCCCTACCTATGCTACATATAATATATTATAATTACTAAATTAAGAAAAGAGCGAAGTATATAACGCTTTTAAATCTAGAGGCGTCAAACATATTTTACCCTTTTTATAAAAGTTACCTACTTTAAATACTTATCATATAACTTGCCAGCTCTATTTTATCAAACTTTTAAATTAGTATTATTTTAAAAAATTTGATGTCATCAACCTTAATTGAAAATCGATATTTAACACTTGTATAAAATCATTATTATTGCAATTGTTTTAAGTAAACCAAAAGTATAGAGAACGTTATCAATTAATCACATTTATCCATACTTTTTATTAATATCATTAAATTATAACTTTAAAAGTACGCACGCACACCCTTTTGCAGGCCTTCAATATACCATCATTTCTTTATCACTTTAACATCTCTTAATACTTTTTAGGCTTGTTTTTCGTCCTTGCCAAAAATGGCAAGGAAAGTGGAAAGTTGAAGCCAGCGCCCTTTCAGGGCTTGGCGGTTATTGTCCCCAGAGACAGCGCACAGACCTTCCGTTCGTCTGCAAATACGTATCGTGGCCAACACCAGCATCACCAGAATACAGGTAACGGCCCCAAGCAATAGGAAAAGTAATAGGCGTAGAAGTCC
>JGI24709J26583_10001280_pt1 | contig 21338 bp, 17 predicted proteins | sample BioPla2DNA1_FD_26583 | JGI IMG/M metagenome (IMG submission 26583) | reverse complement strand
TCGAAATTCACATCCTTGCCGGGAGTGGCACCAAGGCATGTTATGGTGAGACCATCTTCTACGCTCAGATCGGCCTTGAAGGTGATCGTCGGCGTGGTATCCTTCGCCGTACCCAACCCTCCCGAAAAGGAGGAGACCACCGCTGCAATGACGATGGTTACGACAAGCATCAGCATGACACCGATGACCGGCGATACCGCTGCATCCCGTGATTCTTCTTTCGTATTCATCGTTATGCTCCCTTCACCGTGACGGTCTTCGTAAACATGGTCTGACCGGATGGGGTATGGACGATCGACACGGTGACACGGTCACCAGCGGCCACGGTGATACTTCCGAAGCCATCACCGTATATGATCGTCTGCCCGAAGCGCCAGTTCAGATCGGTGGCTATTGCATAGAACTCAGCGTCGTCATCATCCGTATTCAGTGCAGTCTTTAACGCAGTCTTAAGAGTCGTATTAGTAATTTTGTCAAGCGCTCCTTTTAAGACATTATCTGTCATCTCGCCCTCATAAGTTGGAGATACCCCATAACCGTTTCCAAATATCTCCTTCCACTGATCTTCATCTATAGCCCCAAGGAACCCACCCTTATTCTTTGAATTTAGATTCTCTAAACCGTCTGGAGGAGGATATAGTCCCTCAAGGCCGCTTTTAAGCGCAGTCCCAGAGGCGCTCATCCGTGATCCGGTTTTCAGGGTATAGTTTCCGAACCACTGTACTGTATTGTTTTCATGTGCCGCTTGTGTAGTCGAATTAGGAGCCTTGGCGACATCGTCGGAATCCTTGAAACCTCCTGCTGCAGCACCCTCACGCACTTCTTCCACAATGTTAAATCCAAATGGCACTGTTGAACTCTTTGGTACCAATTTCCGTGTCTGTCCGGTTTTCGAAAGAACAATCATGATGTCCTTCGAGGGGATATCCTCGGAAGCCGACCGTACCACCAGTTCGAGACTCTTATTTGTCATGCTGACATCAAAGTTCGCCGACGGGGCGGGTTCCCGCGAGGTCATCAACCCGCCCGCAAATCCGCTCACCACGGCCGCGATGATGATCGTCACCACCAGCATCAGCATAACCCCTATGACGGGTGAGACCGCATCGTCTCTTTCTCTCATATCTGTTCTGCGCTTCATGCGTTCATACCTCTGTATCCTCCAAGTAGAGCTCGGGAGATCACACAAGGGAGTCGGTCTATCTAGTATATAAGTTAACCTAATTTTATTTATATTAGCGAAATGTAAACCAGATTATGTTTATGGCGTGAACCGGTACAATGCTCAGAACTCCCGTCACAGGCTGCATACCACCCGCGAAACATAGTGATCGGACATGAGGCAACCGGCCCGGGCTCTCAGGTGTATACACGCGCGCCGGGGCTACGGGACCTCCTTCATGAAGACATCCCCCGGGCGATCTCCATGCGCGCCCTTCCGTGAGGGGGGATGGCGACCCGCACCAGAACCCGAAAAATTAGGCGGCGAGACCTACTCCTTCTCCCACCAGATATGCACCGACCGCGAATGCCCCGGAACAACGTGCCCCGACCCCTCCGGAGCCGCCCGCTCAAGAAGGAACGCATCGACGATCTCCCGCTGCCAGTCCTCCGTGGCGGAGAGACGATTATAATAATCCTGCTTCAGCTCCTCAAGACTGGAGTAGCAGCGGCGCCTCCCCTTCGTCTCGACCTGCAGATCCGCATAGATCCCGAGCTGGCAGAGGGCGTTCCAGAGGACATCGGCACCTGCTTCTTCGCAGTAGGGCTCCCCGTGGAGCGCCGGCCAGAGTTCGACACTCCCCCCCGCGCCGGACAGGGAGGGAAGGAACCAGTAGAGGTGCACCGCACGCCTCGCCGCCGCATCCATCTTCAGAAGACTGTCTCGGATATCACCCATACTGAGGGATCGTGAGGCGACAACGACATCATGCACCCCCACCTCCTCCGGACTGACATCCTCCCAGCGGCTGCGGATTGCACGGATCGCTGGAGCGTTCACCATCCGGCGGTAGTCCTCCATAGCCTCACCCATGGGAACCGATGGCTCCACAACCGTAACCCGGCATCCCGCAAGAGCAAGCGGGACCGCAAGGGTCCCGGGCCCGGCGCCGATATCAAGAACCGATGAACCGGGCGGGATCAGCATCCCGGCGATCTGGTCCTCGATGCGGGAACGATCCCCCGATATGAGATTCCGGACAAATCGGTCAACCACATCCTGGTTCGACCAGAACTTCCCGCTACCCTCGCCCATCCTCTCTTTCTGCGCAAGAGAACGGGCATGCTGCCCGTCCCAGAGACTGATATAGTCTATCGCGGTGCCGGGGTCGGTATGGCACATACGATCCCATCGAGCACAATCAGGTTCCCGGGACCCCTTCTCCCACCAGATATGGGCCGTCTTTGAAGTTCCCGGAACACAGAACCCGGCCTCCGTCTGCATAAGCCTCTCGCGCACAAACGATGTAACGATCTCGCGGCCGTCATCATCCCGGACATGCAGGCGCCGGCAGTAGTCGGCGACAACCTCCTCCATGGTCGGGTAACACTGTCCCTTCTTCACGTGCTCGACCGTGATATTCGGGTGAATCTCGAGCTGGCAGAGACAGTTCCAGAGAAGATCCGCCGTCGGCTCGAAGGCGAACTCACCTCCGTGAAGTTCCGGCCAGAGGACGATGTTCGCCCGGGTCCATGCAGGCGGCGTCAGGAACCAGAAGAGATGCACNGCGNGTTTCGCCGCCGAATCGATCTTTTTGAGGGAGAGATCGATATCGTCAAGCCCCAGAGAGAACGAAGCGACGACGACATCATGCCTCCCCACCTCCCCGGGATCCGCATCCTCCCAGCGGGAAGGGATCACGCGGATCTCCGGAGCACCGGCCGCCTCCCGGTACTCCTCCATCGCAGCCCGCATCCCGGCGGACGGCTCCACAACCGTGACCCTGCAGCCCGCGAGAGCGAGAGGGACCGCAAGAGACCCCGGCCCGGCGCCGATATCAAGCACCGTAGAGCCCACGGGGATCTGCATCGCCGCAAGCTGCCCCTCGACGCGCGACCCCTCGCCGGCCATCAACCGGTCAACAAACCGACGGATGTTTCTGGGATCTTCCCAGAAACTCCTGCCATCATTCCAGATCTCTTTCCGACGGTTGGCCCTCTCGTGCTGCTCAACCCAGAGGGAGATGTAGTCAACCGCCATTGCAAGACCCCCCCCTCACCGACGGCGTCCCGCACCGANAACAGCCGTAGCAGCAGCGAGACCTGCAAGAACACCAAAGACCGGGGCCGGGGACCGGGGCGGCGTGGACGTTGGCGCGGATGCCGTACCGGGCTTTGCATNCACCATCAGACCATCCAGCTCCGCATCAGTCAGNTCGTACCTGAAGAAGAGCGAATAGAACTCCTTGACCCGATCATCGATGTTGTACTCAAAGACATCCGGATACATCAGGTTGCCAATCCAGATCATCGACAACAGCCGCTGAACCGACGGCGGGCCGCCCATCCAGTTGTACGGACCGTAGGGCGCCTCATAGACGTTGCCCTCCTTGACCGCTGAGAGCGACTGCCACATCGGGTTCGTCATGATCTCGTCATAGTAGGCGTGCCTGTCGGTGTACCCCACGATGATGATGTCCGGGTCCACCTGGAGGATACTCTCCATCGTGTACTCATCGCCCCCTCCGCTGCCTGAAGTCGCAGGTTTTGCGAGGTTTTCTGCGAGATAATCAACAACCTCAGCATGGTACGACCCCTTTCCCATCAGGTGTACAGAGTTGCCGTCGATGGCGGACACGTAGATCAGGGACTTTTTATCATCACCGATCTCGGCCATACCGGAATCAAACTCGGCAAGAAGCGCGGAGACGTAGTCGGAGAGCTCCTGCCCGCGTTCCTGGCGGGAGAGGAGTTCACCGAGTTTCAGGTAGGACCCGGGGATATCCTCAAGTTTGTTCTGGGTGATAAACGCAAACGGGATACCGGTCTTCGTCTGGATATCATCAAGATCCTCCTTCATGGTCCCCTTCGCCTCACCGATATCCAGGACCACATCGATGTTGAGCCGCTTGTCCAGCTCCATGATCGCTTCAGGATTCATGGTCGAGGCCTTGGAACCGTAAAATTGGCCGGTGANCGGAAGCGTCAGAAGCCGGGGATCGATGTAGGTTGCCTGATCATCGGTGAACTCGCTGGAGACGCTCACGAAGAGGTCCTGGTCGAGCGAATAGAGCACAATCTGTGCCAGCGGCCCGGACGGCGAGACCGCATCAATCGTAACCGGCAGGGTGATCTCCCGGCCGACATCATCAACAAACGTCCGACGATCCTCCTCAACGACAGCACCGCAGAATGCAACGGTGGTGACGGAGAGGAGAACCAGAAACATGAGAACTGTTAAACCTCTCTTCATACGGATACCTCCCAAAGGCGGAAACCCATAGATACGGTTTGGGCGCATCAATATAAAATACAATACCTTATCATTCTGGATAAGTTGATCGTAGAACATTAACAGAACGCTTAACCATGCTTCTCGACCCCACCGTTGATCGGAACACAGAGCTTGTGGCGGCGTGAACCGTACCGGTAATCCTCGACGTTCACATCAACGCCATAGACCACCTTGATCAGCCTTTCATCCAGGACATCATCAGGTGCCCCATCGGCGATCACCCTTCCGCTGTACATCATCAGCGTCCGGTTCGCGTACAGGAATGCATGGTCCGGGTTGTGAGTCGAGAGAATGATGATGTAGCCTTCCCGCGCGAGATCCGATATCCGGCACATCACCCGGAACTGGTTACCGTAATCGAGGTTTGCCGTCGGCTCATCCATGATCAAGATCTTTGCCTTCTGCACAAGCGCCCGGGCGATCAGGGTAAGCTGCCGCTCACCGCCGCTGATCTCACCGTATCCTGCATTCCGGAGATGCGCGATGCCAAGGCTCTCCATCGCCGCATACGCCTCGTCGATGTGTTCCTGGTTCGGCGCCGCAAGCAGATTCAGTTGATTGGTCAGTCCCATCAGGACCACATCCAGCGCCGTGTAGTTAAAGACCGGATACGTGGACTGGGGGATGTAGGCGACATACTTTGCGATCTCGCGATGATCAAGAGACTTGATCTCCTGCCCATCCAGCCGGATGTTCCCATCGTAATTCCGTAAAAACCCGAGAATACACCGGAACATCGTACTCTTCCCGACACCGTTCGGCCCGAGCACGGCGAGAAGGTCCCCTTTCTTCACCGAAAACGAGACATCATCCAATATCGGACGGCCGCGTTTACTGTAGGCAAACGAGAGATTGGAAACTTCAAGATTCATGATTCTCTTCCTCGTAGTATCAGCAGGTAGGCAAATATCGGCGCCCCGACAAACGCGGTGAGGATGCCAAGCGGTATCTCGGTGGTTGCGATCGTCCGGGCGAAGTCATCCACCAGCAGGAGGAATCCGCCGCCCATGAGCACCGCCGCAGGAACGATCCTCCGGTAGTCGTAGCCGAAGATCATCCTGCAGAAGTGTGGGATGACAAGGCCGACCCAACCGATGATGCCGGAGATAGAGACCGAGACCGCCGTGATGAACGTCGCACAGACGATCACGATCAGGCGGAGCAGGTTGGTGTTGATCCCCATGCTCTTTGCCTCATCCTCGCCGAGGGTGAGGACGTTCATCCTCCAGCGGAGCAGGTAGAGGGGGATGATACCGATGATGATCACCACGCCTGCAAAGTAGACATCACCCATGGTCGCGCCGGCGAGGCTGCCCATCAGCCAGTAGGTGATGGCCGGCAGTTGATCGTTGGTATCGGCGACGAGTTTGATGTACGATATGGATGCGGAGAAGAGGCTGCCGACGAGAATACCGGCAAGGACCATGCTGAGGGTGGCGTTACCCCTCACCAGGCGGCTGACCGCGTACGCAGTCCCGACCGCAAGAAGACCCCCGGCGAACGCGAAGACCGTGATCGCCTCTGTCCCGAGGTAGAGGTAGATGGCGAGAGCCGCGCCAAGACCGGCACCGGCGGATGCTCCGAGGATATCGGGAGAGACGAGGGGGTTTTGGAACATTCCCTGGTATGAGGCACCGGCTGTCGAGAGGGCGGCCCCGACAAGAAATGCCGTAAGAATCCTTGGCAGACGGATGTTGAAGATGACGCTGTACATCGCATCGTCCCAGGTCTCCATCATGGGGATGAGCGGTGAGAGGAGAGTCCTGACGATACCATCCAGAATCGGGATATCCAGCGACATGGCGAAGTGAACGGCCGGCGAGATGAGGATGAGAGCGGCATCGACGACGCCGATCGAGAACTGGCCTATGACAAACGAAGTGGTGACGCAGAAGACAGCTGCAAGTATCAGGATGAGGAACCGGAACCGGTAGTTAGGAAGCTCCCGGTCCTCCGGGACGGAAGGGGTTGTCACCACATCGATATCGGCTCCTGGAGCTGTGCCGTCGACCGGCTGTTCACGGTCCGAGACGGAAGGAGTTGGTACTGCATCAACCATGTAGGTATACTGATCTTCACGACATGGTTAATTAATATTCGTAAACATAGGCGTTTGTTAATGACGTACTGTTGACGATGTTCCCCCGGTAAAAACCCGGGTGCAAAAGATCTTCCCCCCCTCTCTTGAGAACAGCTCCTCCCTTGCGGGGCCAAAGGGGGTGGCCATAGGTATCGAGGATGCTATCACCCATGCACCGCGATGGCGAATTTTCTGTGGTCCTGAACCGAAGAGGACATCCACCCCTGCAGCGCTCCCCGCCCCGGGAGGATTCGGGGGCGCAGCCCGGGCAGCCCTCGATGGAAGAGGAAGAACCTACTCATGCGGCTCCCTGATCAAAATCTCCCCCGACGATATGACGCAGCCCGCATGGCTGTCGACGAAGCGGTATGTCAGGTGCTGGCCCCACTTGATACTTCCCCCGTCTCCGGGGAGGATGACGACTCCGTCTTTGTCGCACTCGCCAATAGAGACCTTAAACCGGTCACCGAGCAGGACCATCTGGCTATCCGGGTCAAAGGTCTCGATACACCGCTCCCCTGACTCCCCCCGTTCATTCCGAAGCAACGTATGCACGGTGAGGTTTTCGCGTGAGGCGATGCCCACCGCCAGCTGGTCGACGTTGAACGGTTCCCCGGACCGGTGGTCAAAGATGACCTGGTACGTGTTCCCATCCCTTGCCACTCCTGAGGCGACCAGATCCGCCTTTATCGGCTGCCTTGGCTCACTCGCTGAACCGGTGGCGTACACCGCCACAACAGCCGCGATCACCAGCGTGACCGAGAGCAGCAGCATGACGCCAACCACCTCAGATACAGCGCTATCGTTCATAATACGAATTCTCATGACTCATCGCTCCTTCANGGAAAGACTGCTCTTATGCAGGAGGGCGCCGCTCGGCAGATGGTAGATCGCCACATCGACAACGGTTGACCGCGTGATATTATCAGATAACTCCTTTTTATCGAGATTGAGGAACCCGGCGGTTGTCGTCAGGTTCGTGGTATTTCTAATCTCACCCGCCTTCCAGATCGTAGTCTCACCCGCCTCATAGTCCGCAGTCCCGAACAGACCCTCCAACTCCCTCCCTCCGTGCGNCGCAGGACAAAGATCACCGCCCGGCAGGTGGACCCAGGTGTTGACCTTGAGGCTTCCGACCCCGAGCGGATCTCCGCCCNGGTGCTCGAAGATGAGACGGAAATCATNACCCTTCCCCGCAGTGTACACCGCAAGGTCCACCGAGGGCACATGCTCCTTTCCGTCGACAGCTCCGCCGGCGAAGGCGGCAACAAGCGCGGCGAGGATGATCACGATCACCAGGAGGAGCATGACCCCGACGACCGGGGAGACCGCAGACTCGGCCTTCCCACCGGCACCTAGCATACACTCACCTCGACGTTCACGACCCGGAGGGTGACGTTCACAGGCGAGTTGAACGTAAGCGTATGGAGTGCTTCCGCCGGACTATTGTATGTAGCGATACCAGCCACAGCAGTGCATCGCTCTCCCAGAATCTCCCCCATCATCACAGACACCGCATCATCATCATCGCCGACAGTGCAGTTTTCGAAGGTGATCTTGGTCACCTCCTCGATAGTCTTCTCTTCGAGGACGGTTGCATTCACCTCAAGCGTGGCTATCCCGCTCCCGGTGATGAAAGATTCGTCCTTCTTCCGGGTGAGGTTCACCGTGGTGATGGTGACCTCAGAGCCATCTCCGGACCGGTCCACATCGATGAACCGCTCGAGGAACGCTCTACAATCCCCAGACGCCTCATCCCACGTATTGTACCGCGACGACTGCGGCACCGCCACATCGTCCTTCGTCACCAGAACAACCCCGCACTCCCAGCGGTAGCCCTGCGGCTCCCAGGAGGTAAACGAGGGCACGTAGGAGACATTCACCAGGGAGGTATTCAACGTCACGGTCTTCACGGTCTCACCTGTCCCGTTGGTGACGGTCACGTTCACCAGGGGGCGATCCTCTACAGAGACCAGCCCGCTCGAACGGACCGGGCTTAAGAGAATATCACCCCCGCCGAGGGAGAAGGGCTCACTGAACCGGGCTGCCTTCTTATGCGATACCACGTGATCGATGTCAGAGTCAAACCTGACAAAAGCGTTCGCCACCTCCCGGGAATGATCGATCTCCGACTGCTGCTTCAACCCGGGAAGATACGTCGCAGAGTAGATCGCAAACAGCGTGACGATGATGCCGAGGATCAGCATCATCGCGATCACGGTCGAGACCGCATCATCATTCTTCGTCATGGGATCACCCCCGAATAGATGACGGTCTTTTGCGTGACGAGCCGTACGATATCGCCGCTCTTAAGTTCGACCTCTTCCACCACCAGGCGTCCCCCGAGATCGAACGTATCTTTGGGTTTTCCATCGGCACCAAAGAGGGAGAAATCGGTATACTCAGTCCTCTTCCCCTCCTCACCGATGACGACCACCACGAGATCCTTCCCCTCCACCCAGTCACCGCCCTTATGCCAGAAGACCACTGTGGTATCGCCCGACACGTTCTTCATCACGACATCGACGTTCACCTCCCGGCCGCCCGGGATCATGGAGAACGCCGACGTGGCAAAGAGGGCGACCAGGATGATGACCAGGGTTATCATGATCATCTCGCCGACGACCGAAGATATCGCGTCATCCTGCTGCCTTCTATCTTGTTTCATGGAATCGCCTCATATTACGTAGACAAAGAGGATCACCGTCGCGGCCAGCATCACACAGACATGTTTGAAGCCAGCAAGTACACTGTTCGAAGAGAGTTGTCCTGCCATGATCCCTGAGAAGAACCCGATGATAATCCCGACATGGAGCATCTCCTGAATGTTCGAAGAGATATTGAAATTGACATCAAACGCCTCGAAACTCGATATAAATGCGACATTCAACTGGTACGACGAGTAGAGGTAGATGCCGAACGAAAGATAGATCACCGCCAGGTAGACGAACGAGACGTTCATCCGCTTGGTCTTCATCTTGATGTAGTGGTTAAGATCGTTGATCGCGATCGTCAGGATCTCACGAATGTAGTCGGTCACCTCGCTCGCCCGCACCAGGAGAGATATAGCCCGTTTCACCGAGACCAGACCGATCCGCTCCTCCATCCGAACTAAAGCATCCGAAACACTGGATCCGAGCCGGAGCTCTTCGGCGGTGATCTTTATCTCATGGGAGAGAACCCCCATCTTGCTACTGGAGATCATGAAGATGGCTCCCTGCAACGTCATACCGACATCGCGCATATCCGCGATCTCGCCGAGGAAGGCAGGAAGTTGCTCCTCGACCTTCATGACGTATCGGCGTCGGATCTCGTAGGCGATCATCACCGGTATCACGATCGCGATGATGCCGAGACAGAGAAAGACCTCCAGGGTATAGAGGGGGAAGACCGACCCGAAAGAGCCGAACTGGTAACTGAGGAAGAGGACGCAGAACAGTCCGGTGCCGATCACCGCCCCGACCGTGTAATCGGAGATATAGAAGGTCACCGGATGGCGGAGGATCTCGATGACGCGCAACCAGCGTTTTCTCGACTCAAGGGCCTTGAGGAACTTCTCACCAGGTCTCCCCTCGATGGCAGGACCCAGGATCTCGGTACCAAACTCAGTCTCCCGCACCTCGCGGCGCATGATACCAAGATCGTCAGGCGGAAGAAGGACGTAGAGTATGAAGATCAGGGCGATCGCCCCCAGTGGAAGACCCAGGTACATAAGCGGCATGATACCTTCAAGCGGAGCCTGCCCACTGAGGCTCTGGGCGACCAGGATGATGATGATCGCGATCGGTCCGGCGACAAACGCGGTCACGTAGACCTCAGCGATCATCTCCAGGATCTGGAGAAGCGCCTCCTGCTCCTGCCGGGCAAGCTCACGGTATGTCTCCGACTTGGAGTTGAAGAACGAGGTGAGGCTTCCCCCGCTCCGGTAGACCAGCAGGAGATCGTTTATCAGTTCCTTGAAGTTGGCCGATGGCGTGACCTCCATCACGTTCTGCATCGCCGTGATGAGGTCAAGACCGAACGCCTCCACATCCCTGACGATGAGCCCACACTCCTTTGAGACCTCACCGTAGAGATCCCCCGCCTCGTAAACGCCCCGAAAGATCTCGTAGAGCGTGAGGGTAGATGAGAGCGCCTGCATGTAGGTGACCGCATGAGGGAGGTCGACCTCGATCCGCGTCCGGCGCCCCTCAGCCAGGAGGCGGGGGTAGAAGAAGATACCAAGGAACAGCAGACCGACGACGGCGACAAAACCGATCAGGACGGTGACACCGTAGGGAAAGAAGGGGAGGATGTTGAACTCGACCCCGAAGAGCGAGAGGAGAAGGGCGGAGAGGATATAGAGAAAGGTGGCAAGCAGGATTACGAGCAGACCGTACTGCAGGTAGCGGGCGACAGGGATCGGTATGTGGGCTGAGAGCAACGAACGGGTCACCCCGTCTCTGAAGTTCTGAAACGCTGCTATCTCCTTCATTCCCGTTCCTGCACCATTATTTCCTGTATCATCTGCCCGACCTTCGCAGGAGAGAGAGGCGCCGCCTGGACCATATCCTCAAGGGCAGATCTTCGAAGAGCGATGGTCCCCTCAAGCTGTTCCCTGCTCCAGCCATTCCGGTAGGCGATATAATCAAAGACGGCCGACTGCTCGTATACCCTTACGAACCGGTCCGTCCGGTGGTCCCAGGTAAAGAGCGGTTCCCATCGCACCCCATCATCAACGACCGCGATCTCGTTCAACGAGAGACACCGGCGGAAACCCCGCCCCTCATCGTAGAGGAGACTCTGCACCAGGACCAGATCGAGGGCGTTGAACATCGCCACCGGGACGTTGATGGGGTCATGGATCAGGCGGTTCACGGTTTCGCGCACGTTTCCTGCATGGACCGTCGAGTAGGTGGTGTGCCCGGTATTCATCGCCTGGAAGAGGGTCTGCGCCTCCTCACCACGCACCTCACCGACGATGATATATTCAGGTCGCTGACGTAGCGCNGNCTTCAGGAGGTGGAACATGCTGACGTTGCCGGTGCCGGCGNCGCTGGTGCTCTCCCGCGTCCGCATCGCCAGCCAGTTCTCGTGCGGGAGCTGGATCTCGCGGGTATCCTCGATCGAGACTATCTTTGCCACGGGGGGTATGAAGAACGAGACGGCATTCATCGTCGAGGTCTTGCCGCACGCCGTCCCCCCGGAGATGATCATACTCTTCCGATTCTCGACCGCAAGCCAGATGTGCGCCATCAGATCGAGATCGTAGGTGTGGTTGGCGATGAGATCGACCGGGGTCATGGGATCGGCACGGAACTTCCTGATGGTGAACGAGCTCCCCTTCGAGGAGACGATATCGGTGTAGGTGATCTGGGCCCGTGATCCCTCCGGGAGGGCGGCATCGATGAGCGGGGTCGAGAGCGAGAGCTGTTTGTCAGCTTTCTGAGCGAGTTTGAGCACGAACTTGTTCAGTTCATCTCTGTCGAAGACGCGGTTCGTCTGGATGTTCGCGTACCTCCGGTGATAGAGAAAGATCGGGACACCGGGGCCATTGCAGGTGATATCCTCGATCCGATCATCGTTCATCAGAGGATCCAGTTTTCCGTAACCGATGAAGTTGCGTCTGAGGTAATAGACGAGTATCTCCACCCGCTCGTCAGGCATATCGGGGTCGAAGGAGCGGATCACCTTCTTGATCAGGTCCGGATCGACGCCGAGCTCGCCCCTCTTGCGGGCGGTATCATAGATCAACATCGCCTTGAGGTGTTCAAACGTCTCCTCAAGGATGATCAGCTCCTTCTCCGTGACCCTGGGTTCGACGACCTCATACCCGAAGGTGATCGGGTCCCTGCGGTAGATGTTGGTGTAGGAGAAGGGGGGGACCAGCCAGTAACGTTCCAGCACATCCATGTCGGGATCTGCGGGCGGGAGATCCAGGATCAGGGGAGTGGGATCCGGAATCTCATCCGGGGCGGTGNCCTCACGAGGGATCTCTTTCGCCTTNCTCTCAAACAGAGAGGAGATCTTCTCTCTGAAGCGGGAGGGGAAGTCAAACATCATATCCCCCCGTGATAGGCGCTCCCGGCCGGTCGACCATGATACTCGATAACCGCATCCACCGCGCAGTTCCTGACAAAGACCGCTAGCGCGTATTCCCCAGGACCGAAGATGGATTCGCTCTTGCGCGACTCCGCGCCGTAGATCGTCTGCCAGCCGAACGTCCGGTCAAGGACGGCGACATCGCCTTCGATGCGGTAGAGCGCGAACCGGGCATCGCTGTAAGGGGTCATCCCCTTAGAGCCGCCAGAGCCCGAACTCGGGACCGTATACGTGATCCGCCAGGGGACCGGGGCGACGACCTCGGTGATACCCTGGAGCGAGTATGCCCCCGGGTTTTCAAGCAGGGGATCCCGCATCTCGAGTATGTTCTCATGGAGCTTCCACCTGTCGGTGTAACTCCAGGAGACCCNGGTCGGGTACCAGGTATCCGTGTAATAATCCTGTACCGGTTTCAGCCAGGCCTTCACCGGAGGGGAGATCTCAGAGACCGGGATACGGAGAATCTCCGTGAGGCTCTCGTTCGCCGAGAACGGGGGCATCTCGTCGAGAGGTTGCTTCCCGGCGATGGTGGTACCGGCGTCGAGCCGGTCGTCCCGCGAGAGGGGGCGGCCCAGCCAGAGGCCGTCGCCACCGTTGAAGTACGGGGCCATCCCGTCGTAGGCGCTCCGTGGAAAACCTTTATCCTCGGTATCCACGGTCCAGGCCGCGTTGACGATGACGGGCTGATTCCAGACGGCATCTTCGACGACGATCCTATCGATATCGGGCACCCCGGGTCCAGGGACGAATGTCCGGTTCCCGGGGTAGTAGCACACGCTCTCGAAGGTGCCTGAGTCCGTGGCGTTGTGCCAGACGGCGCTACCCGAGTACCACCCCGATGCGGGATCGGCACCCCCCGGGAGGGTGGCATCAAACGTCCCGTTCTCCGGATAATAGACGAACCTGCCCGCGGGCGCATCAGCAACAACCCAGTGGATCCGCCCGGGAACCGTGCCATCGGTGATCAGGGCAAGGGCGGTGGCCTCGGGGATGATCGTGCGCCGGTCGTGGGTCGGAGGGTAGTAGAGGAGGCCGACGCCGTAGCCCATCCGGTTGAGGATGGCGGCAGCAAGGATGGCATGGTCTTCACTGTCGCCCTCTCCTGTGGCGAGGGTTATGACCGGATAGTTCGGGTAAGCGTCGGTCGCGCCGCGTTCCCTATCTGTTGTGTACTTGAGGCTCTCCACGAAGGTGAGGACGTTAGAGACGGTATCGCCGTCACCGTACCCCGACGTTCGGGACGTGGCCAGGAACCATTCCGCAACAGTGGCGATGATACCATCGTCGCCGTCGGTCACGACAAACTCAGCCATACGCTGTGGTTTGTCTTCATACGTCCCCTGGGAGGAGGAGACGAACCTTTGGTGGGTGGTGCCAGGGATGGTGAGGTCCATCACCATCCTGCTCCCACGGTAGGACCAGGCGTAGGACTTCTGACCGGTGGCCCTCCCCTGTCCATCGGGCTCGCCAGGGGTTGGAGTGGGCTCGCCGGGGGGGGCTGGAACGGGCTCGGGGTCATCTCCATCGCCACCGAGAAGACCGGAGAACTGAAGGACTGCAACGGTACCGACGATGACGATCGCGACTATAAGAACGACGATGATCTTGTTGAACAAGGTCTCGTCAAAGGTGAGATCCAGCTTTATCGCCTCCTCATCACAACGAGTGCGCCAATGACCGCGATGACCGCGATGAGTACCTCAAACCCCAGGAGTCCCGGTGTAGACTGGGTCGTAGGCAGGGAGATGGGCGTAAACTCCGGCTCCACAGAAGGCGTGGAGGTGGGTGGTGCCGGGGTCCAGAACGGGAAAGGATTGTGTGCCTCACTCTCCGCAGTCTTACGCTCGCTCCCCTCGGCGAGAAGCTCGAAGGTGCAGGTCTCTTTCAGGTTAACGTCCTTGCACCAGACGGTGACCAGGTACTTCCCGGGATACCAGGTGCTGGTATCGATCGAGCCATAGGAGAACGAACGAAGACCGGTATCGCGACTATAACCCCCGGGCGTGGTGCAATTGAAGGGAATCTTCATGACAGTGTTCGCCTTCCCCGATTCATGCATGTCAAGCGAGGTGATCGTCAGGGTCAGGGTGTCGGCAACGTTGATTCCGTCGGGGGTCGTCCCTCCTCCGGCAAGGTTGGTGGTTCCTGTAACAACCAGCCCATCCCCGACGATCAGCTCACCGGGCGGTTCGATCCGGATCAAAGGGTCTTCAATGGAGAAGGTATCCATCACGTAGGTGTCGTCGATGTTCACCGAATCCAGTGCTCTTAAAAGGGCGGTCGCCGCATTCCTGCTATCAAGAGCTCCGAGATCAACGAGCACCCTTCCATCATCCACATTGAAAAGCTTCTTCAGGTTGCCCTTGAAGTAGAGGTTGTTCTCCGGCAGAACATCGAACCGGTTGTTCAGTCCAGGGTGGTGGTAGACGATGAAGTAGTCGCCCGGGGAGAGGTCGTAGGTGAAGTTGCGCGAATAGGTGATCCCGTAGGTTCCACCGTTGCCCAGGGGGAACCGGGGATTACAGTCAGCGTACTTGAAGTTTGGGCCGAATATATACCATTTCATGTGGCCAGTGGAGCTCGTCGCTCCTTCGCTGCCCGGGCTCCCTCGGGCATACCACCACGAGTAGAGGAGATCTCCACGGGCAAACACCCCCCCGGTCCCTTCGTCAAACTTCGCGTGGACGGTCGGGCTGATCAATGCACACTCCCGTGAGGGGGGAACCTCGCCGTCGATGGAGCCGGGAGCCCCCGGGTAGCAGCTCTTCCGGTACCCGATCGGTTGAATGTTGGCATGGATGGTGTAGGTCCCTTCCTCGCAGTGGAAGTCCCGGGTCTCCCAGGTATACTCCCACCTTCCAGCGGTGGGGTTGTAATATGCTATGGTGAAAGTGCCCGGCTCATCGTCCACCACCTCCGGTCCCAGGTAAGTGAGGGGCGCACCATTCGCGGGCAGGTTGGGCCCCGTGACGAAGAGGTAGATCGGAATGAGGTCTGATGTTTTGAGGTTGGCCAGGGATCCGGACAATTTGACGGTATCGCCGATGATGTATGGCTCCGCCCTCAATTCATCAATGGTCAGCGTCGCGGCTTTCTTGACGACGTCGAAGTCTGCGGTCACCGGCAGGATGGCGCCGGGACCGGTTGCCGAGACGCGATAGCTGGTGAGCGGAGCCTCCTTGGGGATATCGATCTGCAGCTGCACCTCACCATCCCACCCAGGATAGGCGCGGACGTGATAGTCAGAGCCAGGTAGTACCTTCTCGTACCACCCACTATCCCCAAAGCGAGGATGGTACTCCTCTGTCGGGGGGACATGCAGGGTGATATTGTAGAGCATGAAGGGCGTGCCCCTGACCGTGAGTACAAGGTTGCCACCACGCTCCACTGACACATCGGACAGCTCGAGTTCGGGCTGGTAGTCCTTCGCCGTGAAGAGATATCTCAGTTCGTAGTTGAGATCGTTCAGGGTCATCCGGAAGACCATCATCACCTGACGGCCCGGGGAGATGACATCCTGATCTGAGAGGCGGAACGCGTACTTGAGATCCGGGATTGCAGGATCTGCGGAGAGATCTTTGAGGGAAACCCGAGTTCCGGTCGTGTTGATGACTTTGTCCGTTTTGGAGAGACCCTGCAGTTCGTATTCGTACCATGGCCCCTGGAACCCGCTGAACGGGAGGTTATGCTCGCGCATCAGAAATTGCACCTCCATCGCCCGATAAGGGATGGTCCCTGGTCGAGCAGGGTTCGTTTGTGGCTCGATGTCCGTCCCTGAGATATTCACCATCATTTCTCCAAGAGAATCAGCGACGTTCTGTATCTGACAGTATTTGCTTTGATTGAGGAATCCATCATCATACACAGGATAATATTGGCCCGGGCTCCCGCGAATGAAGTTTGCGACATTGTCCTTGATCGCGATAGGGTCGGTCTGCTGTCCCATCGAGTCAATCCTCACTATTCGGATCGGATCTCCTCTTTCCGGATCGGCGAATTCCGAGAAGTTCACCCCCTGCTCTCCCAGGAAAACGATCTCGTAAAGAGATATCCCGGCGTTGGGTCCCTCGGGCGTCGCGAACCGCGCTGAGGCTACGGGTGTTAGTGCAGTCAGGAGAAGAAACGCCATGGCCAGTAGCACCAGTATTCGATACCCGTTCATGTTATCTGAGCCTCCCCCGGGGGATACATCCCCATTTTAAACCCTTGCTCCCGAACCAGACTGAGTTATTTGGCTTCCTCGGCCCCTCTCGACCATTTTCCCGATCAGTTACCAGATACAGGCTTTGGCGTAATGACCGGAGGGATATCGATATAGAACGAGATCCCTACGCCCCGCCACAACTGCTGTCCAGAGGCCATACCACACAATTGATACAATATAGTAAATTCGTATATTTAACAACTGCTTTTTGTTAAGTGTATAGCCTTTACATAATCGGGCAAATGGAGGTGTCAACTACCCCTACGCCTGTGCGGAACGGGTATTCTACGAATGTACTGAAACGTTCTGGAAGTCCCGGATCCGTTTGGCATAGGCTCCCGGGAGACTGCCGATAGTGCATCACTTTACCATACTTTTCGCATCCACCCGCACAAATCATCGCTCTGGAATCGTGGTGGATAGGAAAAAGGCGGTACCACCCTGCCACCCTACGACTGAACCCGGGCTCCCACGGAATACCGCTCTGGCATCCACGCTTCTTCCATCCAGGAGGGGCTCGATATAGCGTACAGCCACCGAAGCTACATATCACACTACGTAGCTTTGATGGCCGTAAAAAGTATATAGGGGCTTTAGAAACCCCTTTACGATGCTCTATGAAGTTCTGCAGAATCGCAACAGTTATCATTATCATCGCTGCGCTGCTGGTTCCGGCAGTCACAGCACGGGAGAGGGGAGATCATCGCTACATCGTAACCCCGGCCGAAGAGATGACAATTGAAGATAGCCCTTCATTCACCCCGATGACCGCTGGTAGCATCAGGCAGGGCGAGACGGACTGGTTCGCAACCTACATTCCCGCAGGCAAAACCGAGCTCATCATCGACCTAGACTGGGGCGATACGTCCAACTCACTGCGGCTGAGAATTTACGCGCCAGATGCCGTGCTTGGACCATACTATGATGCATACGACGGCGTGGACGGAAGGATATACTTGCGCATAAAGAGCTCTGTCGGTCTGCACCCGGGGACATGGCAGTTTGAGGTTTATGGACATCAGGTGACCGATACCCAGGACTACACGATCGCCTGGCGGTGAAGATCGAAACGTTAAACACTTCTTCCGACGACGATCCAACATGGCGCGGTGGAGCCGGATCTCGTCTATTCTTCTGGTTGCCGTGATCCTCGCGGTCCTCCTGCTCCCGGGCACGGCAACCGCCCACTACGCTGTCGAGCCGGCGACGGAGGAGTACACCGACGGGTGGCACGGCTTCGAGGCTATCACGTTCTGGGATCTCCCATCCCGGGTGATGATCATCTACTTCCTGCTCATGGTCCTGCCCGGGATCTCCTACGTTGGAGAACACATCTACATACTCAGCCTCCTCCTGCCGCTAGGGTTTCGGCGGGTGTTGCGCCACAACGTCCTCGACGACGACTTCAGGCACGACCTCTACCAGCAGATCACCATTCACCCTGGGGCCAGCACCCGGGAACTCCGGGAGCTGACGGGCGCATCACGAGGACGGCTCCGCTACCACCTCAATATGCTCATCAGGGAAGGAAAAGTGGCCGCCGTGGACTACCGGAGTCATTTCCGGCATTTTGCGCGGAACCAGCGGTATACCGCCCTCGAGAAGCGCACCCTCGCCAGCCTCCGGGACGAGACCCCNGGGGCGATACTTGCACACCTTNTCAGGTCGCCAGGCGCNACCCAGAGCGATATCGCAGATGATCTCGGGCTTGCCGCCCCGACAGTCTCTCTGCACATGCAGCAGTTCGAGGCCGAAGGAATCGTAGCCGTCGATCGGGAGGAGAGACCCTTCCGCTACAGGCTCTCTGCCGGTGTCCGGGAGGCTCTCAACGAGCACCAGGCTCTCCCCCGACCCGCCTCCAGGCAGCACCCCGGTCTGGAGAGTTATATCGACGCATGGGGTCGTGAGGTCCCGCATGAATAACTCCAGTGGCCTCTCTGTTCAGAAAGGTGGCCAGCAAAGTCTGTACCGCACCGCTTGGATTGGAAAGATAATCTTGTGCTAACTCATAGAGATCCATGGCTCTGTTCCTCTTTTGCAATTATAACTTGGTACAGAGCCTCAAATAATTGCACAGAAAATTCCGGACACTCCTCGTTGAATTCAAATCGGGAAGGAGCCTTCTGGATCGCCCGGAAATACCCATCAGAATAGGGGCGCCGACTACACCCAGACGATCTTTCTGCCTGGAGGATCCGGATCCCGACAGCAGTTCGCGCATAGTCTCCAGCGCCTACAAGACCTACCCCTCGCACGTGTCCCATACCGCGCGGCATGATCACCAGCAGAACGTCTCCATATCGTAACCTGCATGCGGCATCCCCGGCGGAACGAGATGGCTCATGTGGACGCACCGGTAGTCCCGGGCGCCCACATCCCGGGCGAACCTGATCGCCTCGGCGTAGTTCATGTGCTTATCGATGTTGTAGCCCTCGGGGGCTATACCATCCACGAAGAGGAAGTCGATATCGTGGCTCCGGAGGAGATCCCGGCTCGCCTCCGGTATATCCTCCTTCGTATCCGACGTGTAGACGACCGTGACGTCGTCGCGCTCGATTAAAAGCCCGCACGTGTAGACCGGAGGATGGTTCACCTCAAAGAGCGTGAGGGTCAGGCCGAAGAGGTCGAACGGTTCATACGCCGGGATNGGGTTCTTATCATACGACAGAAAGTGGAGGTAGCGTGAACAGTAGTCCATCACCGGAGGCGCCGCGTAGGCTGGCGGAATCTTCTGCACCCGATAGAACTCTCCAAACCCAATGAAATGGTCGTAGTGCCCATGCGACCAGATGACCGCATCGATGTGGGGCGAGCAAGCCCGGAGGAGCTGCTGGCGCAGATCCGGGGATGACTCGACGAGGATGTGCTTTCCCTCCGTCTCGATGAGGAGGGATGTCCGGAGCCTCGACCTCCCGGCCGTTACCATCGCCTGACAGGTCTCGCAGTCGCACCCAACCTTCGGCGTCCCGATGGCATCCCCGGTCCCAAGCAGCGTTATCTGCATATCAGTATCCGGTATCGCGGATGAGGTTACGCTCCTCGACCCTGAGGAGACCCTGTTCGATATCAACCGTATCAAGGTGACGCCGGCTCTCCATCAGCGCCGATATCACCGCCTCCTTCATCATCATCCGGAGATCGGAACCCGAAAAACCTTCTGTCTGTGCCGCGAGGTCAGCGAAATCGCAGTTACAATCGATGCCGGAAGCGATCTTTTCGAGGATCGCCTGCCGCATCAGAGGGTCCGGGAGCGGGAACTCCACCACCTCATCGAACCGGCGCCAGGCCGCTTCGTCGAGGACTCGGGGATGATTCGTCGCCCCTATGAGGAGGACGCCGTTTCTGACGAAACTGATCTGGTCGATGTTCTTCAAGAGCATATTCACAGCACGCTTCATCGCGCCGTGGTCGTCGCTGACCCGCGTCTTTGCAACGAAGTCGAACTCATCGATGAAGAGGATGCAGGGGGCGAGCCTCTTTGCGAGGTCAAAGATCCGGTCGATGTTCTTCGACGTCTCGCCCAGGTATTGAGAGGTGACCATAGCGAGGCGGACTTCGAGGATTGGCATATGGAGCTCCCGGGACATAGCGAGCGCAAGCGACGTCTTCCCGGTGCCGGGCGGTCCGACGAAGAGGAGGCGCCCGAACTCGTAGATCCGCTGCTGCTGTAAGAAGTCCCGGTGCTCGAGGGCGACACCGATCTTTCTTATGACCTCCTCCTGCCGTGGGGTGCAGACCAGGTTGTCGAGCGTGGCCTCGACCTCATCAGGTGCGCTGATGATGATCAGATCACGCGCCTCCCGCATCTCCTCGCTCTCCCCGATGATCCGGGAGACCTTCGTCTCTATATACTCCTTCGTATCCTCAAACCGGGGATTCCTTGCACGGACATCCTGATACCGGACCTGGACGCCGTCCTTCCCTTCAAAAAAATATGCCAAGGTGGGGTTCCTCTCGATCTGCGGGCCCCCGCCCCTCTTGAGAAACCACCCCGCCACTGCATCAAGAGAAGGAAGAGCCAGACGCTGCCCGAACTCGTCGTAGCTGACGAGCGGGTTCTGGCGGATAGCCTGGCAGGCAGCATCCGGGATGCCGAGCACCTTCTTGATCGCTCCTTCGCTCACGATCAGCGGGCGCTTCACCTCGGGGCTCCCGCTACTCCCGATACCGAAGAACTCCCGGCAGCGCGGGTGGAGGTCGTTTACGCCGAGATCCTGGTTTCGGTTGAATATCTCCGCGGTGAGCAGGATTTCCATGACGGCGAGGACGTCACGTGTACCCGTATCGGTGGTCATACCTATGAACTGACATATTGGCGCGCGNTCTCAATAAGCGTAACTCATCNGGTGGTGACCTCGCACCCATCAGCTGTGACGATCAGGGTATGCTCCGCCTGTGAGACGAACGACCCCGGAACATCATGGAGCACCGGGAAGGGATGGAGGATCCCGGACTGTACCAGGTTCATAAGCCCGATATCGACCTTGCCTCCCGGGACCCATCGGCGAGCGAACGGG
>JGI24709J26583_10001273_pt1 | contig 21424 bp, 23 predicted proteins | sample BioPla2DNA1_FD_26583 | JGI IMG/M metagenome (IMG submission 26583) | reverse complement strand
ATAAGCTCTCAGAACGTATCTAGAAATTTATTTAATAATTTCACTCTATATTCATATATGCAAAAAGCCCTTATTTCAAGGGCTTTAGTCTATTTACCACAACATTGTTTATACTTTTTCCCACTTCCACATGGCATTTAATCGTCTTTTTTTGTCACTTTTCTTCCCTTTTTGTGTTCAAAACTTCCCTGTTAATGTTCAACTCTTTCCTAATTGTCACTCATTTTTCAANAAAAGGTATCTAAAAAAACATATATTTCCACATAACTATAATAAGACTAACGCTTATAATTCCGCATAACAAGTACACAATAATATGCTCAATAGATTTTTTAGGCTCATAAATATATAATTTAAGATTGCCTTTTTTGTCAACACAATATTTTATATCAACACTTTTATTGATATCATTTTTAAATTTTTTACCTGACCAATAATACTTTGTGGTAATTCTAGATGCTTCTTGAGTATAATTCTTGCCATCAATTGTACAATTTACAATGAAATGAGCCGAAGATGTTGGATATCCACCTACTCTATCGAGATGAGGTATTTCTTCATCTTGCCAATGAAAATCAACGATTTTTCCACTCTTATTATCCACATATTTTTTTTGTTTTACCACTAACAAATTTATTAATTCAATAATGGCAAATAATGGCATAACACTAACAAATACTAAAATTGTATTTAATAAATAGAATAATACTTTATACATTTTATATCTCCTTACTACTCAAATTATAACTGAGTTATAACATTTCAGGGTATCTAAAAGGTATCTAATTCCCTTTTTATCCCTCTTTTAAATTATTAAATCCTCGCAAACCCTTGTAATTACTTACTTTCCGCAACACTGCTTATACTTGCGTCCCGATCCACATGGGCACGGTTCATTTCTACCTATTTTTTGAACCTTTTTAGGATTTTTTTTAGTTGGCTTACCACCATCATTAGCAATTTCGTTTTCTACAACCTTTTTTCTCTCAATATTTTGTCGAATTTCTGAATTTAATAAATATAATGTAACTTCCCTATCAATAGTATTCAATAAGTTATCAAACAAGTCATACCCTTCTTTTGTATATGCACGAAGCGGGTCTTCTTGAGCATACTGCCTCAAATAAATACCTTCTTTTAAATGAGACATAGTATTAATATGTTCCATCCAATGAGTATCGATAACTCTTAGANCTATTGCCTTTTCAAATTCATTTCGAATTTCTTCGGGTACGCTTTTTATCTTAGTTTCATATTCATTAATTATTTTATGTGAAATATAATCAATAATATCATCTTCACTTTTTCCTTTTATTTCATCAATTGTGATTGATGCTTTTAACAATTTAGTATTAACTGTTTCTAATATTTCAGATAAATCCAAATCACTCAATTCATCAGTTTCAATCAAATGACTCATAACTAATTCTTCAACATAATCTAAAAAATTATTTAAAATTGTATCATATATCGACTCTGCATCTAATATTTCATTTCTTTTCTCATAAATTATTGTTCGCTGATTATTGATTACGTCATCATATTGTAATAATTGCTTACGAACATCAAAGTTATTTCCTTCTACACGGCGTTGTGCAGATTCGATCATTTTAGCAAACATAGGACTTCGAAGTGATTGTTCACCATCAAAGCCAACCTTTTGAAGCATCGATTTTGCTCTTTCTGTACCGAAACGAACCATCAAGTCATCTTCAAATGAAACACAAAATTGTGACATACCCGGATCCCCTTGACGACCCGAACGTCCTCTTAATTGGTTATCAATTCTTCTTGATTCGTGTCTTTCTGTGCCGATNACACAAAGNCCGCCCAAGGCTTTAACTTCATCACTTAACTTGATGTCTGTACCTCTTCCAGCCATGTTAGTAGCAATTGTAATTGCACCTTTTTGACCGGCGTTAGCAATAATTTCAGCTTCTCTAGCATGATTCTTCGCATTTAGTATTTCATGGGGAATTCTTTCTTTTTTTAATAATGAACTTACATACTCACTAGTTTCAACAGCTATCGTTCCCACAAGAACCGGTTGTCCTTTTTTATACTTTTCTTTAATCTCAGATACAATAGCCTTAAATTTTCCTTCTGCTGTAGAGAAAATCAAATCGCCAAAATCTTCACGAATTACCGGAACATTTGTCGGGATGCTTATAACATACATATTATAAATTTCACGAAACTCTTCTTCTTCCGTTTTAGCAGTACCAGTCATTCCAGATATTTTTTTATACATTCTAAATAAATTTTGGAATGTTATTGTTGCTAAAGTTTTTGTTTCTTCGCTAATTTCAACGCCTTCTTTGGCTTCAATTGCTTGATGCAAACCATCAGAGTAATTACGTCCATGCATTAAACGACCAGTAAANTGATCAACAATAATAATTTGTCCGTTTTCAACAACATAATCAAAATCAACTTTCATTGTATAGTTAGCACGCAACGCTTGGTTGATATAGTGAAATAATGTCGTATTATTTAAATCAAATAAATTGTTAAGTTTAAACTCCTTTTCCGCAGCCTCAATTCCACTAGGATCAAGTGCTACTGACTTAGTCTTTTCATCATAAATGTAACCTTTATTTTCTTTAAGTGTTTTTACGAATCGATCGGCCTGCACATATAAATTGGCAGATTGTAATAACCCGCCAGAAATAATTAACGGTGTTCTAGCTTCATCTATTAAAACTGAATCCACTTCATCAATAATTACAAAATTTAATGGTCGTTGAACTCTATTTTCAGCTTTAACGACCATATTATCACGTAAATAGTCAAAACCAATTTCATTATTAGTCGAATAAAGAATATCCGAAGAATAAGCTTCCTTTTTTTCATTCGGCGTTAATTCTCGATGATTAACAGCAACCGTTAACCCTAAGAAGCGATAAATATTACCCATCCAATTAGCATCACGTTCTGCTAAATACTCATTAACAGTAATAATATGAACACCTTCACCGGTTAAGGCATTTACATAAGCCGGCATTGTCGATGTTAGGGTTTTCCCTTCACCAGTTTTCATTTCAGCTATATTACCGTAATGTATGGCCAATCCACCTACNAATTGTACATAGTAAGGTTTTTCACCAATTACTCGAAATGCCGCTTCACGAACAACAGCAAACGCTTCAATTAATATATCTTCTAACGTTTCACCATTTTCAATTCGTTTTTTAAACAAGTTAGTTTTATTTTTTAGTTCTTCATCTGTAAGTTTACTCATCGATTGATCGAGTTTATCTATTTCATCAGCTATTTTTTTAAATTTTTCAACTTCTTTATATTCATGATCAAATATCCGTTTTAAAAACTTCATTTTATCTTCCTTTCTTTCTTATATCTATTTTATCAAAAAAAGATAAAAATTAACAGTAAAACTTAATTTTATAGATATTTAAATAAAAAAGGCTTGATAGCCTTAATGTGTTGTTATAATTCCATAATTATTATCTTTACGTTTATATACTATACAAATTTTATTAGTGTGAGCGTCTTTATACACAAAAAAGTCATGATCAATTAAATTTAATTGTAAAATAGCTTCTTCTTCACTCATTGGTTTCATTTCTATTTCTTTACGTCTAACAATTTTATTTTCTTCTTTCTCTGTTTTATTTATAGTAAAATCTGTAATAAAATCTTTTGCTACATCTCGGTTAGATTTTTTATTCATTCTTGTCTTGTTTTTTCTAATTTGTCTTTCTAACTTTTCACTAACCAAATCAATAGCAGCATACAAATCTTTATTTTCTTCTTCAGCTCTTAGGATAACTTTATTTAAATTAATTGTCACTTCCACAATTTGGTCAATACCGCGCACTTTTACAAGAACAGTAGCCGTTATATTATCAGGATTTTCTAAGTATTTATCCAACTTACCAATTTTCGAAATAATATAATCATTTATAGCGGGTGTTATTTTAATTTTATTTCCTCGTATATTAAATTTCATTATATCAATCCTCCTATAATAATTATAACATAACTAAATTAGGATATAAAGAATAAATTTTAACAAAAGTTCAATTACTAATAAAATAATAACCTTTTTATAANAACAAAAAACTACTAAACAAGAGCAGTTTTTATTTCAATAACATTTTTAGCCTGTAATCCTTTATCAGTTNGGACTAATTCAAANTCAACATACTGTCCTTCTATTAAAGTTTTGTAGCCTGCTGATAAAATAGCTGAATAATGAACAAAGATATCTTCTCCATCTTTATACTCGATAAAACCAAAACCTTTATCATTATTAAACCACTTAACCTTACCTCTCACAAACACCTCTCCCTTCTACTTTCTTTACACTTTAAATATACCTGTTATTAATCTGATAATCAATGAAATCAGATANTCAAAATCCGACAATTTATTTAATTTATACCTCTTTTCTAAACTTTTTTCCAGAAAATATTGCAATTATTATTTTACTAGATTTTAAAAAAAACACACTTTTTTTNGCTAAAAGCTGTCTTACAGTGTATAAAATATAACTTTTTATTAAAAAAAAAACATTTTTTTCTATTTCGAACAATAAAAAATACTTTNGGAACAATTAACATAATTAACTCCCTTTTTATTATATAATTACAATAGGTTGTGGTATTTATGAAAAATTATATTTTAAATAAATCAATAAATTTAATAGAAAGTGTTTTTCCAAATTATACCCAAACAGAATTAATAAAAATACGGTACGGACTTGAGGGCATCTATATAACTATCACTAAAACAATTGTTATATTCAGCATTGCTATATTTTTAAACATTTTTCAAAAATTATTAATCCTTGTTCTAATTTATAATCTTTTAAGAGCTTTCTCCTTTGGTTTACATGCCAATAATAGTTCTAATTGCTTAATAGCATCTACAATAATTTTTATTGGTGCTACTTACGTATGTCAATTTATTAATACCCCTTTATTTATAAAAATAATAGTTGCTGCTATATCAATTATAACTTTTATAAAATATTCACCAGCAGATACTAAAAAAAGACCAATCATTAACCAAAAAAAACGTTTGAAATATAAATTATTTTCTACTTTAATTATTATTATATATACTTTTATTTTATTTTTATCTAAACACAATTTTTTAAATAACACTATACTTTTATCTATGATTTTTCAATCCTTTTTAATTTCTCCGTTTTGCTATTCTTTATTTAAGCAAACTTATAATAATTTCTTATATTGGGAAGGAGGTATTAGATGCGCAAAATAGTTGCCGTTGCTTTAAGCGTTATTGGATTTGTTGCAGCAAATGGATTCAGTACAGCTTGTATGTTCTTTTGGTTAGATGAACCAGAAACACCCAAATGTTTAATTAAATAAAAATGTAGATTATCTACATTTTTATTTTCACTTTTTGTTTAAATACATCTCTAACTATTTCCCGTTCAATGACAATTCGTTTATCTTTTTCAACAATTTTTTTTGCTAAATTAAGGCCATATCCACGACCTTTACCTTTACTAGAATAACCAATTTTATCTATTTTATCTAAATCAATTATTCCAAAAAAAGTATTAGCAATTGAAAAAACAAATGTATCATTTTCTTTATATATGTATATACCAATCATTTTATTATCAAGGTTTTCCACAGCTTCAATTGAATTATCAATCAATATCCCAATAATTGTACAGAAATTTTTGATTAATGTGAAATCAAAGCCACTAAACAAAGTTACGTCAACATCACGACTAATTTCAATATTATAGACAATTAATTTTTCCTTCATAACCAGTAATTTTTGATATACTAACCCTTGTAATCCACCCATAGGTAATTTTTTAGTTTTAATTAGAACTTCTTCATCATCTACTTGTTTATTATTGATAATTTCATCGATATATTCTACAACATTGTCTTTATCATCTTTTAATAAGCCTTTTAAAACAATAAAGTTATTTTTATTTTCATGATTAGCCAATCTATATTTTTCTAGAACTTTTTCATATTCATTTAAGTTGTTAATTAGTTCATCATACTCAGTTTTTAAATTAGCACTGTAACTTCTCTCTCTTAATATACTAATAACTAAAACATTAATAATTACTATCAACGTAATACTTAAAACCATTGTGTTTAAGAGATTACTTTCAAAATATAAATAATAAAAGTAAGCTGGATAAATAAAAACAATAATTATCACTAGCGGTAATATTTCTTTTATAATTTTATGTTTTCCTCGTTCAGAAATTATAAAAAAAAATGAAATTGTTTTTTTATAATTAATTATACTTACCATAAAAACCGATACAAAAAGATTTATCCAAAATTGACCAACATACATTTTTAATGGATCAAAACCTAATAAAGTAACTAAAACTATTGCACTCAATATTTCCCCGATAGCTATTAGTACAAAAACAAAAAAGCTGGCCATAATTGTATCAATTAGTTTTTGCTCAAAATATATCTTGTTAAGTATAACTAAAACCACATAATTAAAAACCACCTTAAGAAAATGAGTAGTACAAATAAACGAAGCAATTATAAGAACTGAATTCAGAATAATAATTAGCCAATACTTAGCTCTCTTATAATTAATTGATAATTTCAAAAACCTACCACTAACATAAAAACAAGCAATTGACAAAATAAAACTATTTATAAAAAATATCACTTTTAAATTACCTCATTTTTGTATTTAGAGCTTAACCAATCGATTTCAACACCGTTATCAAATACTATTTTTTTCTTTGGCACATTAACAACCGCAACTCTATTAGTGTTCACTATACACGAGCGATGTGATTGTTTAAAAACATCACCTAACAAGTCTAACATTTCAATTAAAGTTTTATTAACCTTATATTTAGAGTAATCAGTAGTTATAACAACCTTTCNCTCAACATTATCACGAGTAATATANAAAATATCATTAATAGGTATTGTATATATCGCACCTCGATCTTCAAATCTAATGATTCGTTTTTTACCAATAATCTCCAAAGCCTTACGAATTGATTTTTTCAAACTGTTTTGATAATCATCATACTTATTTATAAAAGATAAAAATAAAAATTCGTTTTTCAAAACTGTATAACCCAGTTCGTCGTGTGATGTCAAAAAAATTATAACACTTTCCATATCATGTTCCCTAATCATACGAGCTATATCTATTCCAGAATGAGTCGGAGTTTCTATATCTAAAATATATATTTTGCAAGGTAATTTTGATTTCACTAATTTTATAAATTTAGCATCGTAATCATTAAAAACATTCTTTTTATATTCATTTTTGTTTTTCATCATTTCTTCATCTATAATTTGGCTAACCTTATCAACTATTTCTTTATTATCATCACACAAAATAAAATTAATCATATAATCACCCTTGCGTTTGCCTATCGTAAACTACATTTTTATACTACCACAACGTGCGCTGAAAATCAACTGTTTTTTTAAATTTATCATAGCAAGTTATATTTTAAACAATAAAATCATAATATATATTTTATTTATAAAGTTGTTTAACACTATAATACATTTTTTTGTATAAAAAAACTTAAAGTAAATTATGTAATACTTTAAGTTTAAAATTTCTGATTATAGCGGAGAACAAAGAACTCAAATTTTTGACTCTGATGCGCAGCCTTTTGAACTATTGTCCAATAAAAATCACTTAATTTTAGTATACTCACTCATATAAATCACCTTTTTGTAGTTATTTATATTATCGCACCAACCGTTTTTTGTCAAATGATTTTTATATAGAGAGGCACGATGATTGAATACTATTCGATTACTATAAACAAGAAAGTTGCTAGCTCATAGGTAAGAAAAATATATTAAGGCATTATAAAAGGATGATATTAATCATCCTTTTTAAACAGTATCCTTATCAAGTTAGCAAACTTTGATAAAAAACCTTTAATTTTTAATTATGGTGGAGAATAAGGGACTCGAACCCTTGACCCCCTGCGTGCAAGGCAGGTGCTCTAGCCAACTGAGCTAATTCCCCATAAATGGTCGGGAAAACAGGATTTGAACCTGCAACCCCTTGGTCCCAAACCAAGTGCACTACCAAGTTGTGCTATTTCCCGGTATGGCGCGCCCGATAGGAGTCGAACCCATAACCTTTTGATCCGTAGTCAAACGATCTATCCAATTGATCTACGGGCGCGGATTCATCTTCATAATAAAATAAAATGGTGGCTCCGGGCGGAATCGAACCACCGACACGAGGATTTTCAGTCCTCTGCTCTACCGACTGAGCTACGAAGCCACATGGCGGTCCCGACGAGAATCGAACTCGCGATCTTCTGCGTGACAGGCAGACATGTTAACCGCTACACCACGGGACCATGGTTGCGGAGGCCGGATTTGAACCAACGACCTTCGGGTTATGAGCCCGACGAGCTACCAAACTGCTCCACTCCGCGATGTTTTAAATTTTAAATGGCGGAGAAAGAGGGATTCGAACCCCCGCGCCGTTTCCGACCTCCCGGTTTTCAAGACCGGTCCCTTCAACCAGACTTGGGTATTTCTCCGTAATTTTAAATTTAGCAAATATTTAAATGGTGCCTAAGGCCGGAATTGAACCGGCACGAGAGTTGAGTCTCGCAGGATTTTAAGTCCTGTGCGTCTACCTATTCCGCCACTCAGGCAAATAAGATGGTGTCCCGTACAAGAATCGAACTTGTGACCCTTTGATTAAAAGTCAAATGCTCTACCGACTGAGCTAACGGGACATAAAAATGGCTGCCTCGGCTAGATTCGAACTAGCGCATGCCACAGTCAAAGTGTGGTGCCTTACCACTTGGCTACGAGGCAAGGTAACAATTTTAATGGTGGAGAGAGATGGATTTGAACCATCGAACCCGAAGGAACAGATTTACAGTCTGCCGCGTTTGACCACTTCGCTATCCCTCCACATGGTGCCGGAAACAGGAATTGAACCCGTAACCTACTGATTACAAGTCAGTTGCTCTACCAGATTGAGCTATTCCGGCATGGTGGGCGATGTAGGACTCGAACCTACGACCCCCTGCTTGTAAGGCAGGTGCTCTAACCAACTGAGCTAATCACCCAAAACCTCTGGACGTAATTTAATATATCATTTATATATTTATTTGTCAATATTTTTGGGCCTTTTTCTTATATTTTCTTTTATCCAACCTGGAAGCTTTATTTTTAATGTCTCAAACCCTGAACTAGTTTCTCTTATTTTGGCCTTTTTATAATTAATATTTTTTTTATAATTAATATTTTTAATACTAAGTTTTAGTTGGGATAATTTTTCATCAACATCAAGAATCTCTACATATATTATATCACTAATATTCACAAAATCGGTAATGTTTTTTACATAATTATGGGATATTTCAGAAATATGTATCAAACCACTGTAAAATTCATCCAATGACACAAATATACCATATGATTCAATTCCCGTTACAGTACCTTTTACTATTTTCCCTTTCTTATATTTCGTCATTATTACACCTCTAATTTAATTATAGCATAAAAATTTATTAATTAGAAAACTATTTACTATACCTAAAGAATAATATATAATGAATTAGGAGGTGCACATGACTGAAATTGAAAATAAAATTATTAATATAATTGATGAGTTAAGACCTTTTTTAATAAGTGATGGTGGCGATATTAAATTTATTAAACTTGAAAATAATATTGTTTATATCAAACTATTAGGTGCTTGTTCAACTTGTCAAATGGTAGATATTACTTTAAAGGAAGTAATTGAAACTGCAATTAAAAATGAAATTCCTGAAATAAACGAAGTTGTAAACATTAATTAATTTTATTTATTTATCCACTCAATATTTGGAATTGCAATATATTGCTTTAAATAATTATGTAATTGTTTTAAAAACAACTGATAATCATTTGTTTTTTGAATTATCTTAAGAACTTCCTTTTCCTCTAAATTTCCGTGAACAATTAATTCATATATGTCAAAATAAAAAGTAGGAAAAAGCATTCTTGCATATAACGATAAGGAATCAGAGGTCGTTAAGTTATTATATGAAATATAATTAAACAGGTCTATAGTTAAATCATTATCTTTAAAAAAACAATCTTTAAAATACTCGCAAATATTCCTGATTTTACTATCCACAATAAAATTTAATGGATTATACAAGTCAAATAGGGTATGATTTTTTTTCATTCTACCATGCGATAATGATAAGGTAGGATTATAATTAGTATTGATGTTTTTTAAAAAACTTATACTGGTTTCTGCCATTCCTACAAAATAACTAAAACTTTCACGTAATAAAGGGAATTTTTTTCCGAACTGACTAACCTGATATTCAAAATAATCAATTTTTTCAGTCCACAAGGAAAACCAATTATCCCTTTTTAAACTTTCAACAACAGGCAAATTATCAATATTAGTAAACCATATTAAATCATCAAAAGATATAAGACGATTATCATTAATATACACCAATAACAATACATATGGAACATTGTTCACCATAGTTATTATTGTTGAGTTCACATTAAGGATAAATTGATGACAATATACACCTTTAGATAATAAAGTTGTAGATAACGATTGCAAATCTTTTATTTCTTTTTCCGTGTGATAACATGGTAAAAATACATAATTATTATTATCAACACTAAATTTCAATTTCTTTTCATATTGGTGAATATTATTTGGTTCAAGATTATAAAAATAACTAATTATATTTTTCATATATTCACCTCACCTAATTTTATGATTTTTTTGTTATTTTATGATTGGAGGATTAAAATGATGAAATTAAAAGAATTAGCAATTCAAAAACTAAAAGAGCGAGGTGTAGAAATTACCGATATCGCTGACATTGTTTTTGAACTACAAAAAAAACACATCCAAGATCTAACTGTGGATGATTGCATTAACACAATTGATAGTATAATCGAAAAAAGGGAAGTAATACATGCTGTTTTAACTGGCATTGCTATTGACGAAGCTGTCGAAAAAAATTTATTAAGTGAGCCTATAAACAGTATAATCAAAGTTGATGATTCTTTATATGGTATTGATGAAATTCTGCCACTTAGTATTGTTAATATTTATGGTTCAATAGCATTTACCAACTTTGGTCACCTAGACAAAACCAAGCCAGGTATTATTGGAAAATTAGATAAATTAGGCAAAGATAACAAACAATGCCATACCTTTCTAGACGATATAATCTGTGCGATTTCGTCCTCGGCTGCAAGTAGATTAGCACACAAAAATAGAATTGATTAACAATTCTATTTTTTTATTTAATCTAAAAGTTTTTTAATTTCGTTTAACTTGTTACTTAATTCTTCGTTTTTAGTTTTTTCTTGTTGATATAAATTTTTATAATAATCAACTTCGGCATTTGATTGAGAAACTTCTGGCGTTGTATCCTCAGGGGTTGCTTCTAAGCTCGGTTCCTCATTTTCTTGTGTAACCAGTGATTCTGGTTCGACATTAAGCTCAGGAGTTGGTCCGACAACCAGTGGCTCAAGTTCTACTTGNGGTTCTATTTCTATTTGAGGTTCTATTTCTTTTTGAGCTTCTATTTCTATTTGAGGTTCTATTTCTATTTGAGATTCCATCTCTACTTGAGACTCTAAAAAAGTCTTTTTATTAGCAGATAATAACTCAGCTAGTGGATTAGATAATTTAAAAACACGACTGTCACTTAGTCTTAACGCTTCTAACTCTTTATAATTTAAATCAGAAACTTCAGCAATTCCATTTTTATTTCCTCTAACAATAACTTTGATTAGTTCTTTTATAGATGCCCAGGTGTTTTCATCCTCAATTTTAAAACCAACTAGATTACCATCTCTATCTTCAACTTTTATAGCATATAGCTTCACATAATTTTGTTCATCAATTTCATTTAATGAATAAATTAGATATCTATCATTATCCATTTCAAAATAACGAATAACATTAATATTTAACAATTCATTATTAATATTAACTACATTTACGTTTTCCATTTTATTCCTCCTTTTATTCTTTATACTTATTATAACCAANTAAATCAATATTTGCAATTNTTTTTGATAGTTTTAATATAATATCTAAAAAAAGANTGANAATCACTCTTCATTAGCACCATTTAAAACATCAATTAATTCTTGTTTATTTAGTTTTGTATAACCTGTTATGTTTTTTTCTTTTGCTAATTCTTTTAATTCAACAACAGTTAAATTTTCTAAATTTTCATCGCTATTTTCTGTTTCATCATCCATTACACCATGTTCTACCAAATACTCAATTTGTTCTTTTGTTAAGGTTTCTCTTTCAATTAGAGTTTCAGCAATTAATTCAAGTAAATCAATATTTTCTTTTATAATATTTTTGGCAACTTCATATTGCTCACTAATAATCTTTCTTACTTCTTCATCTATTTGGTATGCTACTTGGCTTGAAAAATTACGACTTTTATTATAATCTCTTCCTAAGAAAACACTTGACTCTTGATGTTCAAATTGAACTGGACCCAAACTACTCATACCATATTCCGTAACCATTGCACGCGCTATTTTAGTTGCTTGTTCGAAATCATTATGAGCCCCAGTTGTTATTTCATTAAATACTATTTCTTCTGACACACGTCCGCCAAGTAATCCAGCAATTCGTTCAAGTAATTCCTTTTTAGTAGCTGTGTATCTTTCTTCTTTGGGTAACATTAACGCATATCCCCCAGCATAACTTCTCGGAATAATAGTTACCTTTTGAACAATATTAGCATCATTTAATTTCAAGCCTAAAACTACATGTCCAGCTTCATGGTATGCAACCAATTTTTTTTCATTTTCTGTATATTTTTTGGATTTTTTAGCAGGTCCCATCAGTACACGATCGTGAGCTTCATCAATTTCTTCCATTGTAATAAATTCTTTATCACGACGTACTGCCAATAATGCAGCTTCATTCAATAAATTTTCAAGATCAGCACCACTAAAACCAACTGTTCTTTTTGCTATGTTAGAAAGTTTCACGCCTTTGGCAAATGTTTTCCCACGCGCATGAACTCCCAGTATTTCTTCTCTACCTTTAGCATCAGGTAAATTTACTGTAACCTGACGATCAAAGCGACCAGGTCTTAATAAAGCAGGATCCAAAACATCAGGACGATTTGTAGCCGCAATAATTATAATTCCTTCATTAGCACCAAAACCATCCATTTCTGTTAGTAATTGATTTAAGGTTTGTTCCCTTTCATCGTGACCGCCCCCTAAACCAGCTCCACGCTGACGGCCCACTGCATCTATTTCATCAATAAATATCAAACAAGGTGCGTTGTGTTTAGCCTGTTTAAACATATCTCTAACTCGACTTGCACCAACACCAACAAATAATTCTACAAAATCTGAACCACTTATATAGTAGAAAGGCACACTAGCCTCACCAGCAACCGCTCTAGCTAATAACGTCTTACCAGTTCCCGGTGGCCCAACTAATAAAACCCCTTTGGGTATTCTGGCACCTAATCTTTGGAATTTTTTTGGATTTTTTAAAAAATCAATTAATTCTGATACTTCTTCTTTTTCTTCAGTTAATCCTGCCACATTATCAAAATTAATCTTATTTGAATCAGGATTTAATTTAGCGCGACTTTTTCCAAAATCCATTGAACTATTAGCAGTGCCAACTTGTTTTCTAATAAAAGCAAAGGCAAAACCAATTAATAATAACATTGGTAATATATTAATTACAAACAATAGAAAAGTTCCGGATTCTGGGTCGACTTGTGTATCGACCTTAAAGTTATATTTTTCTTCTGCATTAAATATTTTAGAAACCACTTCATTTGAAAGTGGAACTTTTAAAATAAACGATTCACTTTCTTCATAATTTTTTAATGTTCCTTTTATTTCATAGATACCCGCTCTACTTCTAGGTACTATTGCAATTTCATTAACCTCTCCATTATTAACATACTCCATAAAAGAATCATATGTTAACTTATGCACTTTGATATTAGCTTTACCTAATATATACATAATTGATATCATTATTAAAAATAATATTAAATATGGGTATAAGCCCTTTTTTAATGTTTTTTTATTCATTATATTCTCCTCCCTTAGTAGTATTTTAGTATTATATCATACTTTTCATTTTTTGACTTATCAAATTTAGATTTTTTTAAACCAGGTAACCAAACAATAATGCCAGCTGAATCGACAACTACAGGCCACAAATCTCTTTCTATAGTTGATATTTTTTCATCAATAAAAATATCATTAATTTTTTTTCTCCCTAATAAACCTTTAACGTACATTTTATCGCCATTTTGCCTAGTACGAACGTGCAATGGCATCATCACTTCGCTTGTATCTAAACGACAGTAGTAATTATTAGTCATTTCAGAAGAAGATATAACTTCTATGTTACGACCATTAGGTAAATTCATATAATTAATTAATTCTATTTCATATTTATTATCAATCANTTTATCTTGAACCACAACGAAAGTATCATACGATTTGATTGCCCTAACGTTGTTTGGTAAATAAATTTTAACATTAGCTCGTTTGGACTTGATTAAATTATATACAAGTTTAGCATGTTGATCAGTAATTAACATTAAATCATCCTGATATATTTGTTCCAAAATATAATAAATTATTTTCATTTGTATAACATATTCTTCTTTATTGAACTCCTCAATATTTAACACATTTTGGGGATATATTTTTTTTAATTTTTTTTGAACCTCTTTATCAATATAATTGTTGTATTCTAACAAAGTTTTACTAAATTTATAAAATTTTTCGTGAACCTTTTCTTCTTCCTTTTTAAAAGCTGGAACAATATATTTGCGAAATCGATTCCGTGTATAAACATCCATTACGTTTGAATTATCTGTTATATATTTAATTTTGTGTNTTTTAATATAATCATAGATTTCATCTTTAGTAACGTTGATAAGTGGTCTAATAATAACGTAATCCTTCATATTAACAACTTTTGAAAAACCACTATAACCACGCAAAGTTGACCCTCTAACTATACGCATTAAAATNGTTTCAATTAAATCGTCACCATGATGGGCGGTAAAAAGATACTTTGCATTATATTTTTTTACAATTTTTGAAAAATAATTATATCTAATACTTCTAGCCTCGTTATGAAAATTGTCATCACCATAATCTTTAATTTTATACCATTCGAAGATAATACCATAATTGGCACAAAAGTGTTCTACAAACGCTTTTTCTTCATCACTTTCTTTTCGCAGGTTATGATGAACATGGGCACATATTATTTGAATGTCTAAACTTTTTTTTATTCTACTTAAAAGATGCAAAAGTGCCATAGAATCAGGTCCACCAGAAACACCAACAACGATTGAATCGCCATATTTTATTCCTACTTCTTCTACTAAATAATTATATGCATTGTCCATTTTAACACCTCTATGTTAATTTTATTATATTTAAAAGATGATAGCAAGTTATTTTACCATTTTATTGGTACATTGCCCCTTCTTTCTAAAATCATATTTATTTGTGAAAATGGCTTACTTNCAAAAAAACCACGACTTGCTGATAATGGTGAAGGATGAACTCCCTCAATTATTATATGCTTTTCATTTGTAATTAANCGCTTTTTTTCTTTTGCGTAATTTCCCCACAAAACAAAAATAACCGTTTCTTTCCTAGAGTTAACTTTTTTAATAATAGTATCAGTAAATCTTTCCCAACCAATATTTTTGTGGGACAAAGGTTTACCTTCTTCTACAGTTAAAATAGAATTTAATAATAAAANACCTTGTTTTGCCCAATCACTTAAATTATTATTGGTGCGTTCTATTCCTAAATCATTTTTTAATTCTTTAAAAATATTTCTTAAAGATGGCGGTCTTTTTTGTTCATTATAAACTGAAAAAGATAGTCCGTGTGCTTGATTAACTTGGTGATAGGGATCTTGCCCTAAAATTAAAACCTTAACATCATCATAATCAGTAATGATTAAAGCGTTAAAAATGTTGTAAAATTTAGGAAATATTCTTTTAGTTTTATATTCTGTTTTTATAAAAGAAAGTAGTTGTTGAAAATAGTCTTTTTTATATTCTTCTTGCAAAATATCATCCCATTTATTACTTGTTATATTAATCATATATTTTTATCAAATAGCCAGATAATTAGCTATTTCAGCAAAGATTTCAGTAGAGATTCGTTCAGCACGGGAAGATAAACTTAAATTATGCTTTTTTAGAATTTTTTCAACTTTTTCAAGATCATATCCTTTTAAATTATTTTTGATAGTTTTTCTTTTTTGACGAAAGCTATCTCTAATTAACTTAAAAAATAATTCCTTATTTTTTATTGATAAATTCTTTTCTTTTTTATTAAACTCAACTACTATACTATCAACATTTGGCTTAGGCATAAAGACATTTTTACTAACATCCATAATTTTCTTAACATCATAAAAATAATTAAGAAAAACAGATAATGAATTATAATCTCGACTTCCAGGTTTAGCTCGGAAACGATTTCCAACTTCTTTTTGGACCATAACCACAATTTTCTTAACATCAATATTATCCTCAATTAATTTTACAATTATCGGGGTTGTTATGTAATATGGTAAGTTAGCAACCACATAAAGACTATTATATTTATATTTTTTTATATCTAATAAAACATTGCGTTTTAAAAAATCATCATAAATAATTTCNACATTTTTACAATCTTTTAATACATCACTTAATATTTCTCGTAAACTTGTATCTATTTCATAACATAAAACATTTTTAGCCGTTTCTGCTAATTTGATGGTCAAAGCCCCACTACCAGGACCAATTTCAATTACTAAAGTTTCTTTGTCAATAGCACTTTTATTAATAATAGCATTAATAATATTTTCATCTATTATAAAATTTTGACCGTACTTTTTTTTGAAAACAAACCTTTTTTGTTCTAACATTAATTTCATGTTTTTAAATGAGTAATTCATTTTTTCCTCCTTATTTAATAAAAAAGAAGACTTACCGTCTTCTTACCAACCCCAACGTAAAACTTTGTATTTTACATTATTACTTGTAGTTTTATAAACTTCCGGGTCTTTTTCAGTTTCAAACGCTAAATCAATGATAATCCTTTGATCATTGCGCCAAGCGCTATTTAATGCACNACCGGTATCTAAGACAACTCCAATAAATGGTTCGTCTGATTCACGTGTTATTTCTATTATTGTTCCTCTTTGAAATACATCATTTGGTGCTGCTAAGATTCTTATTTCACCATAATCTTCATCATTATATATAACACCATCTCTTAAAAGATTATGATTTTTATTTTCTTTGGTTCGATAAGCGACTGTTCCGCTACAACCTTTACAGTCTGCACCATAGGCAGTTAATCTACCATGAAATTGACCTGCTGGACCAGTTCCTAATTCAATTACTTCATTAACAGCTTTTTTAATTACTTCAACTGTTTTTGTTTCATTATTTTCATAAACAAGTCCATTTTTACCTTTCTTTACAATACGTTTTGTATTCAAAGGTAACTTTGATGTCCTATTCACAATCGTTTCATACTCAACGATTTTATGAGTGACATTCATACTTTTATTTGAATTATCGTTAGTATTTATAATTTCTACACTCTTTAAATTGTACGTGCCAAATAAAGAAGTCATAGAAACTACTAAAAAACTTATCCATTTACCAACAAACTGTAGTAAATAAGAATTCATAAATTTCACCTCATATAAATCTAACAATAAAATTCTATCATAATTTATCTTTTAAGTCAAATTGGCAGATAGCATTATTAGTTGTTANTTTATAAACCTCATCAATATCAATATTTTTTATTTCAGCAATTTTTTCAGCTACTAATTTAACGTTTTTGGGTTCATTAACTTTACCTCTATACGGTGTCGGAGCTAAATAAGGGCTATCAGTTTCTAATAATAAATACTTTAAATCTATATTTTTAACTACTGAACGCAAAGTTCCAGAATTTTTGAAGGTTATTATTCCTCCAATACCTAACATAAATCCTAATTTGGTAAATTTTTTCGCCATTTCCAAATCATAACTATAACAATGTAAAACAATTTTCATATTTCTATATTTTTTTTGTTTTAATATATTATATGTATCTGTTAAAGCTTCGCGACTGTGTACCACTACAGCTTTGTTATGTTTTAAAGCAATATCTAATTGTTTTTTAAATACAGTCTGTTGAATAATTTTATTATCGGTTTGCCAATAGTAATCAAGTCCAATCTCACCTATTCCTATAATCTTCGGATTATTAATGTTTTCTTCAATAAATTCCAAGTCCTTGTTATCAAAGTTATCTAATTCTGACGGATGAAAACCTAATGTACCAAAAACATTGCCATACTTGTTACACAATTTAATTACTTCTTGATTTGTCTTTATGTTGGACCCACTTACTACTATTATATTACTTTTCATATTATTAATGATTAAGTCTAAATTACTATAATATTCATCAAACAAATGACAATGAGTATCAATAATCAAAATATCACCCCACAAGAAAATTATACCACAAGTGGTATAATTCTTATTCAATTTTATTTATATATTTATATTTTTGATATACATAGACAACAAATATAAAATATATAAAATTTACTGTATCAAATTCGAGAAGAATACTTCCTAAGTTGAGCAACAATATAACAATTAAACAAACTGCTACACTTCTAACCTCTTTATTCTCCTTAGTAATCATGTTTTCCTTTCTCTATCGTTATCAACACTACCAATATAACATATCAAATTGAAGATTACAAAACTTTTCAATCTGTTTTTTTAGACATTTTACAACACTTTACATTACCGTTTATTTTTATAATAGTTTTCTATTTCTTCTAATCGTTTATTTTTATCAATTCTTAAAAATAATGGTTCTGGTTGATTTAATTTTATTCCTACATCCATGCCATCAAATCCTGTTATTGAATCATAATTTTTATTTAATGTATTTAATTGATAAAAGATTTTATCTGATGTTTCTGGTAAGAATGGTTGAAGTAAAACAGCACCTATTCTAATTGTTTCTAAAAGATTATATATTACCGTAGCTAAACGATCACGTTTATCTACATCTTTAGCCAATGCCCAAGGCATTGTTTCATCAATATATTTATTTGTTCGGTTAAATATATCAAATACCAAATTNATAGATTCAGAAACTTTATATTCATCCATTTTATTATTAATTNCCTTTCGTGTGTTTGNTACGNAATCAATTAATGAATTGTCAACTTCCTCTAAAGATTTAGGCTCGGGAACAATACCATCAAAATATTTATAGNCCATGCTTATTGTTCTATTCAGTAAATTCCCTAAATTATTAACTAAATCAGCATTGATTTTATCAATTATCAATTCGTAAGTAAATATTCCATCATTAGCATATGGCATTTGACTTAACATATAATGTCTTACAGAATCTACATCAAATAATTTAACTAAATCATCTGCATAAACAATATTTCCTTTTGACTTACTCATTTTTTCTTCGCCTGATAAAAGCCACGGATGACCCAAAATTTGTTTTGGTAACGGTATATCTAATGCCATTAACATTATTGGCCAATATATAACATGAAACCTTAAAATATCTTTTCCGATTATATGCACATCGGCAGGCCACAAATTAGAAAATATTGGTTCATGCTGACCTTCAGGATCATATCCAATAAAGGTAATATAATTACTTAAAGCATCAATCCAAACATAAATAACATGCTTTTCATCAAAGGTAACAGGAACCCCCCAATCAAATGACGTTCTAGATACACAAAGGTCTTGTAGTCCTGGTTTTATAAAGTTATTTACAATTTCATTTTTGCGGCTTTCTGGTTTTATAAAATCAGGATTATTGTTTATGTGCTGTTCTAATTGTTCAGCGTAATTACTTAATTTAAAAAAATAAGCTTCTTCTTTTGTAGATGTAACTTCACGTGAACAATCTGGGCACTTTCCATTATTTAATTGTGATTCAGTAAAAAAAGATTCACATGGTGTACAGTATAACCCCTCATAAAAACCTTTATATATATCACCTTGTTTATATAATTTTTCAAAAATTTTTGAAACCTTTTCTTTATGCATTGAATTTGTTGTTCTAACGAATTTATCATAACTCGTATTCATAACATCCCATATTCGTCTTACTTCNAGAGAAACCTCATCAACAAATTCTTGATTATTTTTGTTATTTATAAAAGCTTTTTCNGCAATTTTTTGACCATGTTCATCAGTACCAGTTTGAAAATACACATCATAACCCAACAAACGTTTATAACGTGCTATAGCATCAGCTAGAACAACTTCATAGGTATTACCTATATGTGGTTTTCCCGATGTATACGCAATCGCTGTATATATATTGAAATTTTCATTCATTTTATCACCTAACTGGTGCTCCCAAAGCCTCCAGTCCTTTCTTTTTCTATTTTTTCTTCATTATCCACTATTAAAAATTTTGTAAATATTCCTTGAACAAAGGCATTACCTTGTGGGATAACAACCTCTTCATCACCATGATTTTGTAACCTTACCCAAATGTGTCCTTCATTAGATTCATTATTATAATAATCACCATCTATTATTCCCACCTGATTACAAAGACGAATATTATATTTAAAACCCATACTACTTCTAACAACTAGCATTAATACTTCATCATTATTCATATAAGTTTTAACGCCTGTTGGTATTTTTTTTGTTTCACCAGGTTTTAGAACAATATCTTCAATTGCATAAAAATCATAACCTGCGCTGTTCTTTGTTTTCCTTACTGGTAAATTATATTCATCATATAATTCTTTATTATCAACAATATCCATTCTAAATTGTGGAAAACTAACTTTTTCAAAACCTCTATTCATATACTTNCCCCCCCTATAAAAAAATCACATCCAGTTAAGGACGTGATGACGCGGTACCACCTTAATTTATAACTAATGTTATACTCTCAAATATTTAACGCATTAATACGGTTTAACCTACGTATCGATTAAACAATTCCAGAACCATTTAAAATACTATATTTTCTTTGCTTCCACCATACACAAAGTCTCTATAAAAACATTTGTATTTCTCTTTCCTTCATAATCTTTAACTAATAATCAATAATATTGTAACACATTCATGGTTATTGTTCAAGATATTTTCCTAAAAATTGCGAAGCTATTTTGACAATTTTTTCTTCAGTTTTAGTTATTTCTTCACCACTTGAAGAAATTATTACTAAGCCAACTGCATCACTATTAGTAATTATTTTAACTAATAATTCAATTATAAAAGATAAACACTTGGATATAGCAAAAAAAATAGAGTCAATATTATTAGAACACCTTACGATACCTTCAAAGTTTCAAAATTAGTTCACTTATGTAATTATGTACACACAATAAATAATGATAT
>JGI24709J26583_10001271_pt1 | contig 21428 bp, 17 predicted proteins | sample BioPla2DNA1_FD_26583 | JGI IMG/M metagenome (IMG submission 26583) | reverse complement strand
ATATCATCGGCTACTTTATATTAATTTTATCAATTCTGTTTTGATGCCTGCCACCTTCAAAACTCGATGTTAGAAAAGCTGTTACAATTTTTTCAGCGTCTGTAAGTGATAAAAATCGTCCTGAAAGTACACAAACATTAGCGTTATTGTGTTGGCGTGAAAGAGTTGCCATTGTTTGATTCCAACACAGTGCTGCCCTAACGTTGCTGTGGCGGTTTAATGCAATGCTTATTCCAATACCACTACCACAAACGGCAATGCCAAAGGTTTGTTCATTTATATTTTTGGCTAATTTGTGCGCATAATCGGGATAATCGACAGATTGTTCTGAATCGGCACCATGATCAACAATCGAATAGCCCTCTTTTTGTAGGAAACTAATCACATGTCGCTTTAGAAGATATCCTGCATGATCTGATGCTAAGTGTATAGTTGTAAGTTTCATATCGTGGCAATTTTAATGTGCTGTTGTGGCATTTTAAATCAATAGCAAATATACTCTAATTGAGCCTAATAATAAAATGATTATATGTCTATAATTTTTTGTTTAAGGTAATGTGAGACTCACATATTTTATAGTCATCTATTTGTGTGCCAAGTTTAATGAATTATGTAAAATATTTTTTTAATAATCACATTGTAAATACGATTATTATTCATCACTCTTTGTAAATCATGAACAAAAAGTTGTAATAGTTGTTGTTTTTTAGTATTATTAAGTAGTTATAAAAAAATATTTTCAAAAAAATATAGTAACTTTACACAAATTATAACCTATAATTTATACCGTTGTTTAAACGATTGTAACGATAAAGATGTTAAAACAGAAATTACAACAGAAAATTTTACAAAAACTTTCTCCGCAGCAAATTCAACTTATCAAGCTGCTGGAAATCCCTACGTTACAGTTTGAACAGCGAGTAAAAAAAGAGATAGAAGAAAATCCCGCTCTAGAAGAAGCTGAAAACAACGGCAGTGACGATTTACAATATGAAAAAGAAGAAATCGACCACAACGACAGCTCCGATGCTGAAGACGATTACAACAGTGAAGACGAATTCAGTCTTGAAGATTACCTGCCTGATGATGATGACATTCCAGAATATCGTTTAACCGCAAACAACTATTCAAGAGACGACGAACAACGCGAAATCCCCTATTCAGGCGGAATAACATTTCATGAAAACCTTATAACCCAACTGCGACTAAAAAGAAATCTATCGCACGAAAGGCGTGAGTTAGCCGAGTATTTAATTGGCAACATTGACGAAGATGGATATCTACGACGTAAATTGTCGTCTATAGTAGATGATTTAGTCTTTACAATGAATATCCGTACGACTGAAGATGAATTGTATCAAGCACTTAAGGCAGTACATGAATTAGACCCTGCTGGTGTTGGAGCGCGCGATTTGCAAGAGTGCCTTTTACTTCAAATAGAACGACAAGACACATCAAAACCAGAGGTTGCCATTGCCGATAAAATATTAAGAAATTATTTTAACGAATTTACTCGCAAACATTACGATAAAATAATGAGTCGGTTGTCAATTGATGAAGATACACTTAAAGACTCAATTGATGAAATATTGCGATTAAATCCTAAGCCCGGCACTTCGTTTACGGATCCCACAATACGTGACACTTCGACAATAATCCCAGATTTTATTTTAGAGACAGAAGATGGAGAATTAACAGTTTCAATGAATTCGAGGAATGTTCCTGACTTACGAATTAGTCGCACTTACATTGATATGCTGGAGGAGTATTCAAACAGTAAAAACAAAACCCGCTCAGATAGAGAGACAATAGCATTTGTAAAGCAAAAATTAGATTCGGCACGTTGGTTTATTGATGCTATCAAGCAACGACAAGACACTCTGCTACTTACAATGGAAGCAATATTGGGATATCAGAGGGAATATTTCCTGACCGGAGATGAGAAAAAACTTAGACCCATGATATTAAAAGATATAGCCGACATTACAGGGCTAGATATTTCAACGATATCGAGGGTTGCAAATTCGAAATATATACAAACAGAGTATGGAATTCTCTCTCTCAAATCGTTTTTCTCAGAATCAATGACAACCGATTCTGGCAAAGAGGTCTCAACGCGTGAAATAAAACAGTATCTGCAAGAGTGTATCGATAATGAGAATAAACGTAAACCGTTAACAGATGAAAAACTCACACAATTGTTATGTGATAAGGGTTATAATATTGCGCGCCGAACAGTTGCGAAATATCGCGAGCAATTAAACATTCCGGTTGCACGTTTGCGAAAAGAAATTTAAAAATTACAGTATGCTTAAAAATTTGGCTCAGGCAGTTTCGGTTGTTTTTCACCCTATTTGGATGCCGATTATTGGCGCATTTATACTTTTAAATCATTCGCAACTTTTAATGTTGTTGCCCAATCAAGTGCATAGAGCAATATATATTATTATTGCGTCAAGCACAATAGGTTTTCCTCTGTTAATGCTTCCAATTTTTATATTCCGTAAAACCTTTAAGATGTTCCAAATGACCCAAAAACAAGAGCGTTATATACCTCTGTTTGTAATGGCAATTTTCTATTTTTTCTCTTACTATACTTTAAGTCGTCTAAATGTACCCGGAATATTGACAGGATTTATTCTAGGTGTTTTCATTTCAACCTTAATAGCTGCCGTGGTTAGTATTTGGTGGAAAATATCGTTACACGGAGTAGGACTTGGGGGAATTGTTGCCCTTTTGGTACTGATTTTATTGTTCCGTCATGGATATCCCGAAGGATTGTTTTTTCAAGCACTGATTTATACAGGTATCGTTCTATCAGCAAGAATGTACCTTCAGCAGCATTCGTTATTGCAAGTTGTTACAGGGTTTTTGTGTGGATTTTTGACGATATCGTTAACAATGTTAATTTATTAAAAACAAATATCAGCTACACCTTTGTTAAATTTAAGTTCAATAATCCTATTATGTGACAAAAATTTAACCAAAATATAGTACAAAGTAAACTTAATTTATTGATATTTACAAACTTATATGTTAATTCCAACAGGGAATATGATTAGTTTACCATCAATTAATAAACAGAAAACTAAATGAGTAATAAAAATAAAAAATCTAAAAAAGAGGTGTTAAAACCCTTTTATTTGAATCATACTATACTTGAATTTTTAAATAGTAATCCTACTAAAATATTCAATTACAAGCAAGTAGCCAGAGAACTTAAACTTAACGACAGCTCATTACGCCCAAGGATAATAGCCGCACTTGACTATCTTGCCGAAACAGAACAGATTAAAAAGGTCGATAGAGGTCGGTATAGGGCTATACGGCAGAGAAATATAATTGAGGGGAAAATCTCCATTAGTCGTAAAGGACCTGCTATACTTACTACCGATGATGGTCAAGAGTATGAAGTTTCTTATGCAAATCTTTTTCGTGCTTTTCCAAATGACCGAGTGCGCGCATATGTATACCCAGGCTCGAAACGGCGCAAGGCAAGTGTTGAGATTTTTGAAATCGTAAAACGTGCACGAACCTCATTTGTAGGGATTGTCGAAATTAGTCAGAATTTTGCATTTTTTTTGCCCGACTCGGGGACATTGCCTGTTGATATCTTTATTCCAAAATCGGAAGTAACGCGGACAAAAGTTAAGGAGAATCAAAAAGTTGTTGTCGAAATTACTGAATGGGCTGAGGATGCACACAATCCTACAGGAAAGATTGTTAAAATTTTGGGAAATATCGGCGAAAACGATACAGAAATGCATGCCATTTTGGTTGAGTTTGGACTACCATACGAGTTTCCTGCAAATGTTACAGAAGCTGCCAAAAAAATTAGGACAACTATAAGTAAACAGGAGATAGAAAAAAGACGCGATTTTAGAAATATCACAACCTTTACTATCGACCCTGCAGATGCTAAAGATTTCGACGACGCCATTTCAGTACGTAATATTGATAAAGACGTTTGGGAAATTGGCGTTCACATTGCTGATGTATCACACTATATTGAACCTGGTGATATTATTGACAAAGAGGCTTTTACGCGTGGAACAAGTGTCTATTTGGTTGACAGAACAGTGCCAATGCTACCCGAAAAACTGTCGAACAACGTCTGTTCACTTCAACCTAATACCGACAAATTAACTTACTCTGTGGTTTTTAATATCGATAAGAACGGAACTGTATTAGAGTATTGGATAGGTCGCACTGTAATTAAATCAAAACGCAGGTTTACGTATGAAGAGGCACAAGAACGAATTGAAACAACTGAAGGTGATTTTGCAAAAGAATTGATAGTATGTCACAATATCGCACAAAAATTACGTGAAAAGCGATTTGACAAGGGCGCTATTAATTTCGAGCGTTCAGAAGTCAATTTCATATTGGACGATGAAGGCAAACCTATTGACGTATATCTAAAAGAGAATAAAGAGTCAAATCAGCTTATCGAAGAGCTGATGTTGTTGGCTAACAGAACAGTAGCAACTTATATAAATACAGAAAAAGCTGTTAAAGGCAAACCCAAAACATTTGTTTACAGGATTCACGATAAGCCAAACCAGGAAAAGTTAGAACGTTTCGCGAAATTTGTGAAGCGTTTTGGACAGGAGATAAACACAGAAAACAACCTAACAATCTCAAAATCACTAAACAACCTTATTACAAACAGTAATGGTCAGGCATGGCAAAATGTGGTTGAAACCTTGGCTATCAGGTCGATGGCGCGTGCCGAATATTCAACTAAAAACATAGGTCACTACGGACTTGCTTTTGAATACTATTCGCATTTTACAAGCCCAATTCGAAGGTATCCAGACCTGATGGCACACAGGCTGTTAACACGATATATGGAAGGGAAAAGATCGGCAGTTCTTGCCGACACAGAAGCCGACTGTAAACACTGTAATGAACGTGAAATATTGGCTACATCAGCCGAAAGAGCAAGCATAAAATATAAACAGGTTGAATATCTTGCTGATAAATTAGAGCAGGAGTTCGACGGCGTAATTTCGGGAGTGACAAATTGGGGCTTTTATGTTGAATTAGAGGGGAACTCGTGCGAGGGCATGATTTCACTACAATCTCTTGAAGACGACTACTACATATTCAACGAAGATGAATACTGCCTGATAGGCGAACACAATGGACGCATATTCAGACTGGGAGATAAAGTTAGAGTACGAGTAGTAAAGGCAAATTTAATGAAAAAACAGCTTGACTATGAACTTGTAAAAACATATGTTAAACACAAAGAAGCCAAATTTGAAAACGTACTGGTAAACCCAAAAGATAAAAAGAACGATTACTCGAAAAAGAAGCCGAAAAAAACTGCAAATTACAAAAAAGGAAAGAGTAAAACTTTTGGTAAAAAGGCAAGAAAAAAAATAGAGCATTGATATTTTTCTCAGTTTTCTTTTGTTTTGATTTTTTTTTCGCCATATCTTTGAAAAGTTGTTTTATATTTAATTTTATAAAACTAATATGCAAACCTAAACTTGATAACCAAAAGCATGTGAGTTCAATATAATCAAAAACTGAAATAATTGTAAACTATGAAAAGATTAACTAAATTAAAAATTGTGCTAGTTGTATGTTCTTTCGTTATTTCTATGAACAGTTTTTCCCAAGAAGAAAAGGAAGTACAGGAAGTACGGGAAGTAATAAAAACAAATCCCATAGGATTAGCTTTTGGAAATTTCAATGCTACTTATGAAACGCTATTAAACACCAAATCTTCTATATTGTTTTCAGCGAGTTATATGTACAAATTTTTGGGAATAGATATTAGTGCAGGGGGAGTTGGAGTTGGTTATCGCTACTATTTTACCCATGCAAAACGCGTGGTACCCACAGGTTTTTGGATTATGCCAGAAGGTATTTTTTCTTTTGGAAGTGTGAAAAACTCCAACAATAATAGAGTTGGTATCAAAACTCTTTCTTGTGGAGTTCAACTAGGATACCAGTGGGCTTGGGATAGTGGCTTTACATTGGATTTAGGAATTGGACCTCGTTACACATTTTTAAGCGGAGATTTGAAAGATACCGATTTTACCGCTACAGGCTTTATTTTGCCTGCTATTACTTTGGCAATTGGATTTGCATTCTGACACAACAAAATACGCAATAATAAAGCGCCATTTGGCGCTTTATTTATTTCATTCAAATAATACATAAGATTCCACAGTTCCAACTTTCCGGGTTATTGCAGATCGTCGAGCTCTGCTCCGTCTCGTCAAATTATAATTGGGATATACCTCGATTGAAATGGGCTTCTATGTTCTAAGGACGTGTCAGCATAAAACTTACTATAAAAATATCCATCAAAAACGCTAAACGAGCATTTTATATTAAAAACTTTTTTATTGACTGAAAAACAACCCGTATATTTGTAGGCTTATTTTTTTGATATGCAGATAATAAAGAGTAAAGCAGAGATGACCTCGTTTGTTGAGAATCAAAAACGAGAAAACAGAACCATCGGTTTCGTTCCCACTATGGGTGCATTACACGAGGGGCATTTGGCATTAGTTCGTGAATCGGTACAAAACAATTCGTGTACAGTTGTTAGCATTTTTGTTAATCCCACTCAATTCAATAACAAGGAGGATTTAAGATCGTATCCGCGCAACGAACAGGCTGATTTTGAAAAACTTAGAGTTGAAAAATGCGATGCTGTATTTTTTCCCACTATAGAAGAGATGTATCCCGAACCAGATGAAAGGGTGTTTGACCTCGGTTCGCTCGCAACTGTTATGGAAGGGGAGTTTAGACCTGGACATTTCAATGGGGTTGTCCAAATTGTTACAAAACTGTTTGACACTGTTAAACCCAACAGAGCCTATTTTGGAAAAAAAGATTTTCAACAATTGGCTATAATCCAGCATATTACAAAACAGTTAAATTATAATATTGATATCGTTCCTGTACCAACGGTGCGCGAGAAAGATGGATTGGCAAAAAGCTCGCGAAACGAACTATTAACATATGAACAACGAAAAATTGCACCAAAGATTTTTGAGATAATGTCAGCAGCTGTATCGGAGAAAGATAAATATTCTGTAAAGGAGTTAAAAAATATGGTAGTTTCTAAAATCGATGTTATCGACGGATTGCGAACAGAATATTTTGATATAGTTAATTCTCAGACACTTATGTCTGTAAATTCGTGGGACGAAAAGTGCGAAAAAATTGGGTGTATTGCTGTTTATTGTGGTAAAGTTAGGTTAATTGACAACATATTGTTTTAAAAAGTTATACCTTTGCATCGAAAATAAATAGAGCTATGTTTATTGAGGTAATAAAATCAAAAATACATCAGGTTACGATTACTGAAGCAAACTTAAAGTATGTTGGCAGTATAACTATCGATGAAGATTTGATGGATGCCGCAAATATTATCGAAAACGAAAAGGTTCAGATAGTAAACATCAATAATGGTGAGCGGTTGGACACTTACGTAATAAAGGGAGAGCGCAAGTCAGGCGTTGTCTGTTTGAACGGACCTGCTGCACGCAAAGCACAAGTTGGTGATATGGTTATTATAATATCTTATGCCACAATGGATTTTGAAGAGGCTAAAAAATTTAAACCAACATTTATTTTTCCCGATTCTAATACAAATCTATTAGTTAAGTAAGCTACATTGAAGAAAAAGATAGTCAATGCATTTAAATTTTTGCTATTTATAGGTATTGGTATTTTTCTATTTTGGAAACTTTACAAAGACCAATCGATTGACGATCTTATTGAAGCCTCAAAAAACCTGAATTATTATTGGCTAATTTTAGCCGCTATTGTAAGTGTTGGCAGCCATTTGGTACGTGCCATACGTTGGGAGCTTGCTCTGACATCAATAGAGAAGAAAGCGAGCCGCAGTAATCTGTTTCACGCTGTTATGGTGGGATATCTCGTTAATCTGGCAATACCACGGTTGGGCGAAGTTACACGTGCTGCAGTTCTAAAAAAGTATGAAAAGATATCATTTACCGGAGGCTTCGGAACCATTATAGCCGAACGTATTGTAGATTTGATAATTATTATAGGTATTACAGTCGTTGTAATTTTTTATAATGACAACTTCTTTTCAAAACTTTTAGAGGACAATCCGGTACTTTCAGAAAATATCCAAAATTTGCTTTCGGTTAGAAACCTTATAATAGTTATTGCGTTAGGTGTTTTTACAGTTGTAGTATATCTTTTAATACTGAAATACAGTAAAAAAGCGCAAAATATTATTAAAAAGATTTTTGATAAGATTACAACATTAAAAGAGGGACTTCTTTCAATTTTTAAACTCAAAAATCCTGCGCTTTATATCTTCTATTCGCTGTTGATATGGGTTTTGTATTTTATAGTTATGTGCCTAACATTCAAAGCCTTTTCGTTTGCCGGTAATGTTCAGTTTACAATAAATCAAATGCTTGTAGTGTTCCTGATTGGTAGTTATGGAATGCTTGCACCCGTTCAAGGCGGTATTGGTGCTTATCACTTTATGGTTATAGCTGCGTTAACTGTTTATGGTATTGGTAGTACTGATGCGCGAATGTTTGCGCTTATAGCTCACGCTGTTAGTATGGTGGTTGTAGTAATTGTTGGATTTACAAGCCTTGTTTTGCTTCCCATATCAAACAGAAACAAATCAATTAGCAATTAGCAATGTGCAATTAACAATTTTCTTTACAATCCCTTAAATTCTACCTTCTACCTTCTGACTTCTAATTTTTAATTTTTTTAAATATCTTTACCAATATTTAAAAAATCCCGATTTATGAACAATCTCGACTTAATAATCAGCAAACTACACACTGTTGAATCAATACAAAGAGTGCTTGCATACTGGCGGTTTAAAAACCGAAAAGTGGTTTTCAGTAATGGCTGTTTTGATATTTTACATCGTGGTCATGTTGAATATTTAGCTCAGGCGGCTGATTTTGGCGACCATTTAGTTATTGGATTAAACACTGATGCCTCGGTGCGCCGTCTTAAAGGACCTGAAAGACCTTTGCAGGACGAGGTTGCCCGCTCGTTGGTTTTGGCTTCACTCAATTTTGTCGATGCTGTAATTTTGTTTGATGAGGACACACCATACAATCTTATTAAGGCAGTGCAACCTGATTTTTTGGTTAAAGGCAACGACTACAAACCCGAAGATATTGTAGGCTACGATATTGTTAAAGCTAAAGGGGGCGAGGTTGTTACAATAAATCTTGTAGAGGGTTATTCGACAACATCGGTTATAGAGCGAATGAAAAAATAGCAAATTCACAAAAATGAAAAACCCATTTTTTGAAAAATATGCAAAGACAATAACTGCAGTATACTTACTAATCTTTCTGCTTAGAGTGATTGAAACTGCTCTAATAACATATAATTATGGGTTTGATAATAAGATTGTTGTCTCTGAATGTTTTGGCCTGTTTAGGGATATTTTTGGTGTAACTTTTTTTATAGTAGCATATGGTTTTATTAGTTTTTTGCTGTCAAAGTTTAAATCAAATGTCCTACGGGTAGTCAATATAACTCTGTTAGTTGCTTTAACCCTGATTTCTCTTTTAACCATTGTATACTTTGCATACAGACTTACCACTTTAGATATATTTTTGTACCAATACTCAATTCGTGAGATACTATTTACGGTAACAACCTTTCCAATAAATATTTTTCAAATTTCGATAGGCTTAATTGTAATAGTACTGGTCGTGCTTTTATTTGCATGGCTGATCAATAAAGTCCGTTTTAATAGGATTTGTCTGAAATTTTTATACTCTTTTGTGTTGTTATCAATGCCTCTGTTTTTTCTGTTTAACAGATTGTGGAGAAGTAACTTAGACGAGTACTCACTTAATAAGCCAATCTTCTTTATCGGAGAATCAATTAGATATGCGTTAAAATCTGAAGAAGCAATAACTGTTGATACTGAAAAATTTAGAGAAATATATCCTGAAAAAGATTTTATAAGTGATGATTTTCCGTTGGCTCACAGAGCAAAACGAGAAAATGAACTTGGTAAATATTTTAACAAGTTTACTACTAAGCCCAATATTGTAATACTAATAGTGGAAGGATTGAGCGATGACTTTATTCATGAATATAAAGGCTCACAATTAATGCCTTTCTTAAGTCAGCTAAAAGATAGCAGCCTTTATTGGAAACGTTGTTTTACGTTAGGAGAAAGGTCTTTTGCCGTTGTCCCCTCTGTTTTGGGAGGGTTACCATACGGAAATAAGGGATTTACGCAGCAAAAAAAGCTTCCACGTCATTTGTCGCTTATCTCAATATTAAGTGTGAATGACTATTATACATCTTTTTACTACGGATTAGGTGCATGGTTTTACTCAAAGAGCAGGTTTTTCAGATATAATAATATCGACTTAATTTTCGATAAAAGCAGGTTCTCAGATAGTTATTCTAAAATAATTGTTGGAGAAGATAAGTTCTTTTGGGGTTATAATGACAGGGATTTATTTATGCAATCGTTGGAGGTTATTGATACTTTAAAACAGTCGCCACGACTGGATATTTATTTTACGGGAACAAGCCACTCTCCATTTGTTATAGACAACGAAGAGTATTATGACAGTATATATAAACAGCTCACCAAACAACCATACGAGAAGTTTTTTCAAACATATTCAACGTTTTTAAAAACATTGTTGTTCGTTGACGATGCTATAAAAGAGTACTTTGAAGAGTACAAAAAACGGCAAGATTATGAAAACACTATTTTTATAATCACAGGCGACCATCCAATGAATGAGATTCCGGTAAAGAACCCGTTAAAAAGATATCATGTTCCACTGCTGATCTTTTCTGATAAATTAAAAGAGTCACAATCTTTTACCAATACAGTAAGTCATTTGGATATTCCGGAGGCAATACTATCGTTTCTGCAGGATTATTTAACACATATTCCAACAATTAGCACATCTCTAGGAGGGCAGTTAATATATAACGAAAATGAGTTTCCAAAAAACATCGCTTTCATGAATGATAAACGCCAGGTTGTGGAATTTTTATCGGGCAACTACTACTTATCAGGCGACAAGCTATACCGTGTTGATTCTTTGTTAAATATTGAAGAAATTGATAACATATCCATCAAGTCAAATCTTGAAAAGAAGCTGAGTGTTTTTAAGAATATGAGTCTTTATGTTACCCGAGAGGATAAGATTATATCGAAAGAGGATTATAACAAAGAACTTAAAATTAATGAAAAATGATTATCTGCATTTATGCAGCGGGTTATGTACTCAATAAAAAACCTCTGTCCCACCACAATAAAGCGATAGGACAGAGGCAAAAAAATGTCTAGAAAACTATTTACACTATCTTTTTTCCCTAAAAATAATCTCTGCCTGATTATTGAGAAAATAAACTGCTATGTCATTTTTGCCAACTGAAACTACAGCAAAGCCTTGTTCTTTACTGCAAAACTGTGTACCTTCAATAGGTTTCACCTTGCGAGTGCTGGCAATTGACGAAATGGTAAAGTAACCAACAGGGCTATCTTGCTTACGAATTGCTTGAAAATTGTGGATATGTCCACTAAAATAGTAGTCCACCTTGTGCTTGCGAAGCAATGGATCTACATAACGTTGCATGTCATCGCGCTCGCATATATCCTTATTTGTTTCTGCATATACAGGATGATGTCCAAGCACTATCTTGTACTTAGCCTTACTACTTGCAAGTGCGTTGTCCAACCATTTTAGTTGAGCATCCCTATCTTGCTTACAAGCGTCGGGATATTCTCCCGGATTGTTGCGATACTTGTCTATAATTGGTGGCGTGTCAATATAAAACATGTCAATTGTGACTCCCTCGTGCGTGTAGCTTTTGCTATAGTAGCGAGCGGGAACCTCCCATCGGCGACTTACCTGCGAATAATCAATAATAGCCTGCGTGTTGCCCCGATACTCATGGTTTCCAAGGGTAATATGCCATGGAATTTGTAGCTCAGGGTGGGTGTACATCTCCTCAAAACAACTGATAAAAATGTGGTCATTAACACTTTGAACACCCAAATAGTGAAAAATGTCGCCTGTTACAGCAATAAACTCAGCATCAGCTGCATCTGCCACATCACCCATTACATAGCCCATTTCACGCTGCCCAAAATGTCCATAACGATTCATGTCCGTAGCAATAAGGAAAGTAAAACGGTCTTCGGTAAGCTTCTTAAGCGTATCGAGCGCAGTAACAGGAGTAAAATCATCGTACTGAGTGAAAGCCTGCATCACCGGTTGGGTAGCTACACCACGCGATTTCTGTGCTGTAGCTACGTTTACGGCAAATACTGAAACTGACAGAAGTAATAAAAATTGAATTAATCTGACTTTTTTCATTTCGTTATGTTGTTTTTATATCTCTAAGTTAAACGTAAAAAGTTTTTAAAAATTCCATTTTAACCCAAGAATAAACGATGGTAAATAATATTCGATCTGCATCAAGCGGTCACTTTGTCCTTGGTAGTAGTAGAGAGGCTGATTAAGCAAATTGTTTGCCTGTGCGTAAATTTGTATACCTTTAGGAAGATTTACAGAGGCATTCACATCAAGAAAACTTTGTGTGCCGTAGTAGCGATCTTCAAAGGAACTTCCACCCAACTCATCAAGATAGTCATTAGTGAAGTTGAAAGACACACGCACTGAAACAAGCTTATCCTCATATGCAAGCGATGCATTAATGGTGTGAGGAGCTGTTCCCGGCAAAGGCATATCTTCGCGCACTTCGCCATCTTCATTGGTTATACCATTGGCAATAGAGTGTGTATAAGTGTAATTTGCGTTAACTACAAGATTACGTAAAATCCACGGTAGGAACTCGAGTTTGTGAGTATATGATACCTCTAAACCATACAGGTCTACATTGTCGCCATTGCGATATTGGCTATATCTCCATGTAACGCTATCTGCAATAGGATTGGTCAATTCTGGGAAATCCTGAGCAAAATGATTACGAGAATAGGCTTCGGTAGCGTATTTGTAAATAAAATTATTTAACCTCTTATAAAAAAATCCGCACGAGATTTGACTGATACCCGCTGGGTAGTAACTTGCAATTAGGTCATAGTTGTAAGCATAAGTGCTTTTAAGATGAGCATTACCGGTGCTTATCTCTTCGTCGTCACTGTTAATAAGTGTATATGGAACAAGCCAATAGTAGTTAGGACGAGCAATAGAGGTGCTAAATGCTCCGCGAAGTGTAAATTTTTGGGTTGGCTGATATCTGAAAGTTAGGTTTGGGAACCAATTTGTGTAACTATTGCGGTCGCGCACATCTTCTCCCTTTGTGTCGTCTATGAGCGTATGTCCTAGATAGTCAATTTTTGTATGTTCCATGCGCACACCTGTAATGATTACAAAATCCTTTGTAATATTCTGATCCCAACGTACAAAGGCTGCATAAATATCTTCTCGTGCGTTATAATTTCCTGCATAATACTCTGCAAGAACATCTTCTGGCTTGTAAAGTGAAGTGTCGCTCAGAGGAATTTGACCAAGAAACTCATGAGAAGCAAAACGTCCGGGTACATAACCTCTTCCTCCAAGAAAACGTTCGTCATCATAATAATTGGTAGGAATAGCATTAAATAGATATTGGTTTGCATCACCTAAGAACTCATATGCGAAATAGTTATTATCACGCACTTTCTCTTTAAATCGCAATTTTGTACCGAAACGTAGTCGTCCTTTTTGCTCTTTAATTATGCTAAGAGGTGCGCGGAAATGAAGTTTCGCGGTGTACTCATCTTCGTGTGTGTGCTGTTTCTCTTCAGCTACTTCGTCAAACGAATAGCCATCATCAGTTTCGTCTAACGTGTTGATTTTGGGGAACATACCATCTGAAAGATCTTGTGTAAAGTTGTGCTTTTTACTTTTATAAGTAATATACCGTTCATTAGGACGATCCTCTGAAGCCCGAGCAAAGCTACCCGACCATCTTGCTTCAAGCCATGGGGCTAAAAGGTGTTCACCGCCCATTCCCACGCTCAACACTCTTTGATCCTCAAGACGACGGTTCTTGTTTCGATCGTTGTCGATACCTCCCTTAGTTTGTCTGTCAAGTTCACCCTTGTAACCAATGATACTGTTATCTACAGAATCATAGACAGGTGACATTTTACGTTGGCGATGACGAAAACGATTTTCGCGGTCGTCTCTCCAGTTATACATTGTGTTAAATTCAATTTTATGCTCAGGGTTAAAAACGTAGTCTAAATTAAGCGAACCACTTCTACGGATACGTTGCACGTCGTACTTACGTATTTCGAACTGTTTAATATAAGCGTTATCAAATTTGTCTTTCGCCCATTCAGCTTCAATGTTATCTGAACCATAGTCTTTATCTTGATAACTTAGTGAAAGTACAGCTCCAAGACGGTCATTGAAATAGCGGTCGCCATAAACCAACCCTCCAACATAGGTCATTCCCTGGCGGATTGGGTTGTAACCAGTGGCAAGATTGGCAGAGATTACGCGCTTTTTGGGAGCAGCCTTGGTTACTAAATTCACAGAACCTCCAATGGCATCAGCTTCCATATCTGGCAGCAAGGTTTTGTTTACTTCAATGGTAGAAATCATGTCGCTCGGAATAAGGTCCATTTGCACATTACGATTGTCGCCTTCGGCACTTGGCACACGTCCGCCGTTGAGTGTTACTGAGTTCAGAGCAGCTGAAAGCCCGCGCACCACAATGTTTCGAGCCTCTCCTTGATCAGCCTGCATTGTTATACCGGGAATTCGTTTAAGAGCATCGCCGACATTGGAATCTGGGAAACGACCAATATGGTCTGCTGCTACCATATTGGTAATATTGCTGTTATTCTTTTCAATGCTGAGTGCTCGCGCCTGACCTTTGATTGCCTCACCTACAATAACTACCTCTCCAATTGTGTAAACTTCTTCCTTTAGTTGGATATTTAAAACGGTTTCCTTGCCTGCAATTACTTGGACAGGGGCTGTAAACTCCTCATAACCAAGATATTTAACACTTAACACATATTCCCCAACAGGAACATCAAGAAAACGATAACGCCCTGTCAATTCGCTTAACGTGTAACGGTTATCCTTGTCAAGCACAAGCAAAGCACTTGGAACACCAAGACCCATCTCATCTACTATTGTTCCGGCTATAGTTCCGGTATTTCTCTCAGCTGAGCCTCCTGGTGTATACGCAAAAAGTTGTACGGGCAATAGCAAAAGTGCCGCTACAATTGTTACAATCAAGTGTTGAAGTATATTTTTTCTTCTATCCACTTTAATTTCATTTGAGTTGTTACAACAACCTTGTATTAACAAGTTGTCGTGTTGTTTTTTTTCAAAGTTTTTAATTGATGTCATTGCAAAGTAAATTAGTTAGTTACATTTTATTTTAATTAGCTTTGTCCTTATTTTGTAAGTTCTGTTTACTTTTCAACAAAATCCCGTAAAATCAGAACCTTAGCAAAGTTGAGTAAATAAAAGAAGCTATCCTATACCATTACAAAAAGTTATTAATAACTTAACATTAAGGTTTCAAAAACTTAATCTTATCTTAATCATAAACACCAAGTTCTAAAGCGACATGTTAAACTAAACCTCTGTTTTATAATGCTTTGCGCTCAAGTGTCTGTTCGTTTTGTTATTATATATTCAGTATTTAAGTTAAATAACTAAACATCAAATATGAAGCTGAAACACATATTTATAATCTCACTACTATTAGTAGTTGCAGGAACTACAATGAAAGTCTATAAAGTGGGAAATGAAGTACCTGCGTTAATAACACTATTACTGGGGTCATTGGGTTTTTTGGTAACGCATTTTTAGTTTATGCACAAGATGACGAACAAATAGTTACATTTACAATTAAACCATTGAGGCTATATATTTTAATTAACAATGTGTTTTACTGGAAAAGAGAAGATTTTTATCCAAACGAAAATTTTAAAGTATGGATTAGCCATTAACTATGCTTAGCATATCTAAGTTGCTATATCTGATGAGTTCAGTAACGTTGGTTGAGCTTGTCGAAACCAACGTGCCTACGGTCACTGAGTCTAATCAAAGCGACCTAATATTTAACTTTCAATAATTTTTATCTCGTGTGTTAATTTTAAAAACTCTTTGTACATCGCACTAACACCACAGTAGCGTTCCTGGCTAAGAGAAATCGCTTTATTTATTTTTTCCGGATCTAAGTTTTTTCCCTTAAACTCATAAATAATATGCATGGTTGAATAAATCATTGGATGCTCTTTTGTCAAATTGGCAGATACTTTAATATTAAAGTCATTTAAATCTACACGCATTTTTTTGAGAATGGAAACTACATCCATGCCAGTGCAACCAGCTAAAGCTAGCAACATTAGTGGTTTTGGACGAGGCCCCTTATCTTCTCCTCCTGCGGCTGAGTCAGTATCTAACATTAGTTTATGTCCGTTTACTTCTCCCTCGAAAGACATATTGCCTTTCCAATTCATTGATACTTCATTTTTCATTTTATGTTTGATTAATTGTTTTCTACAGTCGGTATTGAAAATACCGTGCCAAATATCCATACATCTAAATATGTTTATATTATTTTATCTTCTTTTTAAATCTGTGGATTTGTTAACAATCTATAAAACAAATAGTTTTAAAGGTTATAAAGCTAAGAAATATAAATCATTTAGATAAAAACTCTATTTTTGCTAAAAAATTAGAAAAGTGTATCTACAGATTTTAAAACAGATAAAAAACGGAATACTTCCCTCTACCGATAAGCGCATTTTAGTTGCTACAAGTGGAGGAGCAGATAGTATGGTTTTATTATCGTTAATGCATAGGGTTGGATACAAAATTACCGTTGCACACTGCAACTTTAATCTGCGCCCCGGTGATTGCGATCTTGACCAGCAATTAGTTGAATCGTTTTGTAAGAAATTGGGAATAGAGTGTTTTGTAGAATCTTTTGATACAGTTGGTTATGCAAAATCGCAAAAAATATCTGTCGAGATGGCAGCACGCGATCTGCGCTACAGTTGGTTTGCACAATTAAAAAGCGAACTTAATATTGATTTTATCGCTATCGGACACCATTTGAACGACAATATCGAAACTGTTTTGCTGAATATGACTCGCGGTACAGGTTTGCGAGGTTTAACAGCGATGACAGCGGTACACTCTGATATTATTAGACCGCTACTTTTTGCCGAAAGAGAACATATCGTGCAATATGCTGTTGCCAACGATATTCCTTTCCGTGAGGATTATACCAATAGCGACAACTCAATACCGAGAAATCGTTTTAGAAATGTAGTAATTCCGGAATTTGAGAAAATCAATCCCTCGTTTCTCGAAACAATGAAGAAAAATATTGATGTTTGGAACGATTGGTATCAATTTTCAATTAAACAACTTCAAACCATTCGTGACAAGATAGTAAGCCAAAATAACAATGGTGTTTTTGTCAGATTAGATAAAAATATGGATAAATCAACCTTGAATCTTGTTCTGTTTGAACTTTTGTCAGATATGGGATATAGCGGAAATCGTACCCACGAATATCTGAAAATAGTTGATTCTCAGGTGGGTGTATATATCAAAACAGAAAATCATTATATTGTACGGGAGCGAAACGGCGTGTTAATTACCGACTTAGATATGATTGACGATTTTCAGACTGTTTCTATTGAATCTATACCGTTTTATGGCTCCGAAAAAATTAGTTTAACAATAGAGCATAGCGATATAGACCAAACCAATCAGTATAAAAATAACAGTTTTGTTGAGTGCATTGACTTTGAAAAAATCACACTACCATTAACAATTAGAAGATGGCAAAAAGGCGACAAATTTTTCCCAATCGGAATGAACGGTTCAAAGAAAGTAAGTGACTATCTGACAGATATAAAGAAAAAGTCGGTCGAAAAACAACAACAACTTGTTCTGACCGACAAAAGTGGAATTATTTGGGTAATAGGGTTACGTTTGGACAAACGCTATGCAATTACTAATCAAACGACAAAATTTTTGATATTGAAATGGAACACAGAGCACACCGATTAAACTGATTGGCACAGATTTGTTTTTCATTTTTCGATTAATCATCTGAATGTTATGGCGTTGTAGAGACGTCACATTGTGGCGTCTCTACCCTAAATTTTTCTTAATTTCTTAATGGTTTAATATTAATAATTTTAATGCGCAGAAAATCAATTGTTTAAAAAGATAAATAAATCAAACATCACGTTTTCACCCCCTTTGTCGTTAACTTCGATTTGAATAAATGAAAACAAACCGTTACTTTTACAAGTTAAAATTAATTGAAATTATTGTTGATTTAGGGTTAAAAACATTGAAATGGTATTCGACCATTGATAATTGACATGTTAAATTATGTGTTTCAAAAAGAAAAAAGAGACAAAAGAGAAAAAAAAGAGAGCCAGACCTTTTAAACGCCGTTTTCGTCTTGTTATGATGGATGACGGTAACTTTAAAGAGGTTTGGTCGTTTAGGTTAACATTGGGTAACATTGTTTATAGTTTATCAATAATTATATTAGTTTTTATTCTGTTTGGTGGTATTTTAATGACATTTACACCACTAAAACATTGGATACCAGATTATCCCGATGCCAAAATCAGACAGGGAATTATCGATAACTCGATTAAAGTTGACAGTCTCGCACAACTAATTGACATTCAGGATCAATATATTGTCAATTTGAAACAGATATTGGTTGGAGATATAAAAACGGAAACACCATCATTGAAAAGTTTGAGCGAAAATCGCTCCGAAATAATTGATTCTTTGAACCAACGGGAGTTTGATTCAATTATTCGCGAAAAGGTTGAGTTCGACAGACAAACAAGTGTTTCTGTTTTGCAAACGCCTGTAAATCAGTCAAACATTTCTACATTGCAATTTTTCCCGCCAGTAAAAGGAGTTGTTTCCAGTACTTTTAATTCAAAGGAACAACATTTTGGTATTGATATAGTAACCAAACCATCGTCTCCTGTTTGTGCAACACTCTCGGGCACAGTAATATACAAGGGCTGGACACTCGAAGGAGGAAACGTTGTACAGATACAGCATACAAACAATGTAATATCCGTATATAAACACAATGCTGTAATCTTGAAAGACCAAGGCGACTACGTGCTTGTGGGCGAGCCTATTGGCGTTGTTGGCAATACCGGAGAATATAGCACAGGACCACATTTACACTTCGAGATATGGCATAATGGCGTTCCTGTCAATCCGGCTGATTATGTCTCTTTTAATTAAATTGTTGGGCGTTGAAAAAAATAATCTTATTTGGGAGTACAGGTTCCATTGGAACGCAAACGCTTGAGGTTGTCAGAGAGTCAGGCGATAAATTTGAGGTTGTAGCCATTACAGCCAATAATTCAGCTGACACTCTGATAGAACAGGCGCGAGAATTCAACCCCAAATATGTTGTTATTGGGAACAAGTCGTTGTATGAATATGTTCGAGCTGCTTTGTATGGACTGGATATCAAAGTCCTGGCAGGACAAGAGTCAATAAACAATCTCCCAACAATAGTTAAAGCCGATACGGTTGTTACAGCAGTGGTCGGATTTTCAGGGCTAATCCCAACAATGAAAGCTATTGAGGAGGGAATGAATATTGCTTTGGCAAATAAAGAGACATTGGTTGTTGCGGGTGACAAGGTAATTCCAGCAGCCAAAAAGCATGGAGTAACAATCCTCCCTGTTGATTCTGAGCACTCTGCAATATTTCAATGTCTTGTAGGAGAAAGCCACGAATCAATTGAAAAGCTGATACTTACCGCATCAGGGGGACCTTTCCGAAATTACACAATCGAGCAGCTTGAAAAAGTCACACCCGCCGATGCATTAAAACACCCAAATTGGAATATGGGTGCCAAAATCACTATAGACTCGGCAACCATGATGAACAAAGGGCTTGAAGTTATTGAGGCACACTGGCTTTTCGATATTCAACCCGAGAACATAGATGTTGTGGTTCATCCTCAATCTATAATACATAGTATGGTTCAGTTTGTTGATGGCAATATAAAAGCCCATCTAAGCCTGCCCGACATGCGGTTGCCGATACAATATGCTTTGAATTATCCAGAAAGGACAAAAAATAATTTTGAGAGATATATATTTGATCCCATTGATACTCTTACATTTGAAAAGCCTGATACAGAGAAGTTTCCATGCTTGCAAATTGCTTACGATACTTTAAAACAAGGAGGGAACTATGCTTGTATCGTTAACGCAGCAAACGAAGTAGCTGTAGCAGCTTTTTTGAAAGAGAGAATAGGATTTATGCAGATAACCGAAATAATTACAGAAACTCTTTCGCGCGTAATAAAAATAAGTAATCCCTCGTTAAACGACTATATTTATTCCGATCAGGAAGCACGTTTAAGAGCTGAACAAATAATAGAAAAAATTAAAACAAAATAGACATAATGGAGATATTAATAAGAGTAGGACAATTGTTGCTAAGCTTGTCATTATTAGTAATATTGCACGAGTTTGGTCACTTCTTTTTTGCACGTCTTTTTAAAACGCGGGTCGAGAAATTTTATCTCTTTTTTAACCCTTGGTTTTCGATATTCAAGAAAAAAATCGGCGAAACAACATACGGAATAGGTTGGCTTCCATTGGGAGGATACGTTAAAATTGCAGGTATGATTGACGAATCGATGGATAAAGATCAGATGTCGAAACCCCCACAGCCTTATGAGTTTAGATCAAAGCCAGCTTGGCAGCGACTGCTTATTATGCTGGGCGGTGTTTTGGCAAATTTCATTACCGCATTGGTGATTTATGTTTTGATACTGTTTACATGGGGCGAAGAGTATATACCGCTTTCTAAGATGGAGCACGGTATTATGCCCGACAGTACTGCAATGATGGTTGGGTTTCAGCCCGGCGACAGAATCTTGTCTGTTGACAACGAACCAATAGAGAGATTTAATGAGCTGACAACCACCATTTTACTCAATGATTCAAAAACGGTTCAGGTTGAACGTAATGGAGAAAAAGTTACCGTTGATATTCCCGAATGGCTCGCTAAGAGTGTTATAAAAAATAACTCTATGCTATTTGCTCCACGATTTAAATTCGTGATTGCAGATTTTGTTGACAGCTCAACCGCACAACAAGCAGGGTTGCAAAAAGGAGATTATGTTGTTGGTATTGACACAATAGCAACGCCTTACGCAGATATTTTAACATCAGCATTACCAAATTATGCAGGACAAACAATTGATGTTAAAGTTGTGCGTGACAACGAAACAATAACAATGCCTGTTACTATTGATCAAAACGGAAAAATGGGGATAATGGCCGATATAATGGCCTCGATTCCTGTAGCTGTTGCCGAATATGGCTTTTTAGAATCAATACCCGCAGGCATAAACAAGGGATTTAAAACGGCGGGCGACTATTTGAAACAGTT
>JGI24709J26583_10001267_pt1 | contig 21513 bp, 18 predicted proteins | sample BioPla2DNA1_FD_26583 | JGI IMG/M metagenome (IMG submission 26583) | reverse complement strand
TAAATATAATGAATATCAGTGATTTGCGCAAGTGTTTGCGAACTTATTTTATAACTATTTTTCCGCTTAAATTCTTTAGGAATAACTGCGGATATACATAATCACGATTCCTGGATGAGCCGTCGGTGTTGATAATAATAGAGGAAGCAAACGAATCGTTTAGGCGATCGCAATAATAAATATATAATAACTCATCTCATAATAGCAAATATGTTAAAAATAACGAACCTGCATGCCATTGTTGAAGAGCAGGAAATTTTGAAAGGTGTAGATCTGGAAGTGAATCCCGGCGAAATTCATGCCGTCATGGGGCCGAACGGTTCCGGTAAAAGCACCTTGGCGTCCGTGCTGGCGGGCAACCCCAAGTTTGAAGTGACACGTGGTAACATCACGTTCAAGAATAAAGATCTCCTCGAAATGGAGCCGGAAGAGCGTGCCTGCGAGGGACTCTTCCTGAGTTTTCAATACCCGGTTGAAATTCCCGGGGTGAGCATGGTCAATTTCATGCGCGCCGCGATCAACGAGCAGCGAAAATACCGGGGCGATGACCCTATCACTACCACGGAGTTCCTGAAGCTGATGCGCGACAAAAGAGAACTGCTGGGAATGGACAGTCAGCTGGTGAGCCGCTCCGTGAACGAGGGTTTCTCGGGGGGTGAGAAGAAGAAAAACGAGATATTCCAGATGGCGATGATCAACCCGCTGCTCTCGATATTGGACGAGACCGACTCGGGACTCGATATCGACGCGTTGAGGGTGGTGGCCGAAGGAGTAAATAAGCTTCAAACCAAAGAGAATGCTACCATTCTGATTACTCACTACCAACGTTTACTGGAGTATATCAAACCCGATAAAGTGCACGTGTTGTACGATGGGAAGGTAGTTAAGTCGGGCGGGCCTGACCTGGCACTCGAGCTCGAAAAGAGAGGCTACGACTGGTTGGTTACTCCCTGACCCTGTTTCTCCCTCTCTAATCCTGAATCGATATAGAATATAATTGAAATGATAGAACAACAATATATTGATTTGTTTGAACAGTTTCGGGAAGAACTCGACGCGCACTCCACGGAGGGGATGAACACGCATCGCGACGCCGCTTTCGAAACCTTTAAGCAGATCGGCTTCCCCACATCAAAGGTGGAAGAATACAAACACTCGAATATCGCTCGTGCTTTTGACGCCGACCTCGGGTTGAACCTCCGGAATATTCCCGTGGAGGTAGATCCGTACGACGCGTTCAAGTGCGACGTGCCCAACCTGTCCACCCACCTCTATTTTCTGATCAACGACAGGTATTACGATAAGATTGAGCAAAGGGAGCCGCTCCCCGAAGGAGTATTTGTCGGGAGTTTACGGGTCTTCTCCGAGAAATATCCCGAGCAGTTCGAAGCCCATTACGGGAAGATTGCAGACTATTCCGATAACGGGGTGGTGGCTTATAACACCATGTTTGCCCAAGACGGTTTCGTGGTGTACGTGCCTGAAAACGTGACCGTCGAAAAGCCTTTACAGCTGATTAATATCCTGCGGGGCGGCGTGGACCTGAACGTGAATCGCCGGATGCTGATTATCGCCGAGGAGAACGCGCGGGTGAAGTTGCTGGTGTGCGACCACGCGGTGGACGACGTGCACTTCGTGGTAACCCAGGTAACCGAGGTCATTGCCGCGGCTTCGTCACAGGTAGACGTGTACGAATTGGAGGAGAACTCCGTGAAGGTGACTCGCCTGAATAACCTGTTCAGTGAACAGAAAGAGTGCTCTACCGTGGTTGCTGCCGGTATTACCCTGCATAACGGCTATACGCGCAATAACTACCGGTTTCGACTGCTCGGGAAGCATGCCGACGTGCACGCGGGGGGGCTGGCCATCTGCGATAAAGAACAGCATATAGATAATTTCGCGTTCTTGGATCATTCCGTTCCCGAATGTACCAGCAACGAGCTGTTCAAGACGGTGCTACAAGATGAGTCCACCGGTGTTTTCTGTGGGAAGATACTGGTAGAGAAGGACGCGCAAAAAACCCTGGCATACCAGACCAACCGCAACTTGGTCACTACCGACAGGGCCCGGATGTTTTCGAAGCCACAGCTCGAAATTTATGCCGACGACGTGAAATGTTCGCATGGTCTCACTACCGGTCACCTCGACGAAGAGGCCCAGTTCTACATGCAGGCGAGAGGGATTAGCCGGGAAGAAGCCGAGCTAATGCTGATGGTGGCTTTCACGCGTGACGTGGTAGATATGGTACGGATACCCACGCTGCACGAACGGTTGATGACACTGATTGACAAGCGCTTCCGGGGAGAATTGATGCGTTGCGGGAATTGCGAAGTCTGCAAGTAATTCAGATTTCAGATTCCAGATTTCAGATTCCAGATTTCAGATTCCAGATTTCAGATTCCAGATTTCAGATTCCAGATTTCAGATTTCAAATTCGGAACAGTATTGAAACAACTCGATATACATACGATACGGGCCGACTTCCCGATCCTTTCCCGGGAAGTGTACGGCAATCCATTGGTCTACTTCGATAATGCCGCCACGACACAAAAGCCGCGGCAGGTGATGGAGAAGATCACCGCGATGTACTCCACGGTGAATGCCAACGTTCACCGGGGGGTACATTACCTGAGCCAGGCCGCGACGGACGAGCACGAGGCTTCCCGGAAAACGGTGCAGGAGTTTATCCATGCCGCCTCGCCCAACGAAATTGTCTTTACCCGTGGCACGACCGAATCGATCAACCTGGTGGCCTCGTCGTATTGCAGCAGCCAGTGTGTCGCGGGCGACGAGATCCTGATCACCGCGATGGAGCACCATTCCAATATTGTTCCCTGGCAGCTCCAGTGTGAGAAACAGGGGCTCCAATTAAAGGTGGCTCCCATTAATCCTGAAGGCGAGCTGATCATGGAAGCGTTCGAGAAACTGATCTCCAAGCGTACCAAACTGATTGCCGTCGCCCATGTCTCCAACGTGCTGGGGACGGTCAACCCGGTTGCCGAAATCGTGAAGATCGCCCGTCAACACGATATACCCGTGCTTATCGATGCCGCTCAGAGCGTGCAGCACTGCCGTGTGGACATGCAGGCGATGGATTGCGATTTCCTGGTTTTCTCTTCTCACAAGGTGTACGGCCCCACGGGCGTGGGCGTCCTCTACGGGAAGGAGAAATGGCTTGATGCACTCCCTCCCTACCAGGGCGGGGGCGAAATGATCGCGAGTGTCTCGTTCGAGAAGACAACCTATAACCGGTTACCCTTTAAATTCGAGGCCGGTACTCCCGACTTCGTGGGGACTGCCGCGCTTGCTACTGCTTTGGACTACGTTTCTTCCCTCGGGATGGATGCTATTGCACGGTATGAGCACGAGCTGTTGGAATACGCTACCGGCAGGCTCCTTGCTGTCCCCGGAATGCGTATCATCGGCAACGCCAAAGAAAAAAGCAGCGTTATCTCGTTTCTGGTGGACGGCATCCATCCCTATGACCTGGGTACCCTGCTCGACAGGATGGGCATTGCCATCCGCACCGGGCACCATTGTGCCGAACCGCTGATGCGGGTGCTTGAAGTGGAGGGTACCGCGCGGGCATCGTTCGCTTTCTACAACACCAGGGAAGAGGTGGACCGACTGGCTGAAGGGATCGAGCGGATCGTGAAACTTTTTTAGGATATTTACCGTGCATTTAAGCTGTTTACCTCCCTTGTATACCCATGTAATTCCTGAATTTTACTCGTCTACGCCTGACCCTGCTTTAAAATTTAAACAAAAGGACACGAGCTTCACCGGTACCTCATTTTGAGTTTAGTTAAACTTAGTTAATCATAAAAGACGCGTTATTGAGTGATAGTGTTGATTAACAGGAGTTTAGTCAATATCTTTCTTTTCTGAACGTCGGGAAATAGATTTAATTTATGTTAAATAGGAGATGTTATTTGTCCTTTTTTTTGTTATTACAAAAAATCAACGTACCTTTGACACGCTGTTTGATAAGTCTTATGGTAAGATGATAAAGAATAGTGCTTTACAGGCGAGTTGGTTCAACACGATTAATTTATGCAGAATATTGTTATTCCTTTTGTCCGGATCCATCAAAAGATAACAAGAAATTCAGGTTATTCGTCTTTTCGAATATTCGAGTTTTTCTTTTACCTAGCCAAAACGTCCAGAAAACAAAACAATGTGTCTATTTCGTGCAATTAATAGCACTGAAGTAGCAAATAGAAAGTTATTGAGTTGAAATAATGGTAATTTATAAAATAAAATAGCGACAAACCATAGCTTGGCTAATCGATTTATCCATAACCACCTAGTAAACAGGTTCTATTTAGTAAGCTTATTTAAATATACAAATTATATATATCGCGATGACAATGAGAAAGATAGTTTCTTTGCCTTTACTGTTGACACTAATTGCACTTTCTTTTATTTTTTTGACCAGCTGTGAAGTGGATTATTACCAGGAGCCCGAGGGTAATCAAGACCAGGGCAGCGGATCATCCTTATTCGGGGACAGCATTACCGTACCCGCGGGTTTCGACTGGGCTACCATAAAATCAGGAAAACTAACCGTGAAGGTTGATGACAGGTTTAACGGGCAGTACTATTACATGGTAGAAGTCTTCGACGCGAACCCTATATTCTCCCAAGACGCTCAGCTTTTGGCGAAAGGGGTTGCGAAGCAAGGGCTCGACTACGTTGTTACCGCGGATTTTCCCACCGCCCTTGAAACCGCTTGGGTACGCCAAACCGATCCCTCCGGAAAGAGTGTCGTCATGGCAATGGACGTGAGTTCTACTTCCGGTTCTCAACTCGATTTCGGAGTAACCGCCTCAAGTGGTACACGGAGTTCAGCGACGGCAAGCATGCAGGCCTCCTTTCCGGTAACGGCAACTGATGTGGTCAATGATTACCCGACTCCGACGACGGATGTCGAGGAGATTGATTACACGCGAAGTTCCATCACACTTCGTCCCAGCTACTCGCCGGAGAGAAAACACAAGGCCTATGTCATTAAAGAAGACTACACGGGTGAAATTATCTTTGAAGGAGGGGATTTAGGCGTTTCTCTGTATATTGAAGGAAGATGGACGAATACCTCAACAAAAGAGATAACGTTGGGGGATAAGGATAAATTTATCCTCCAAAGTGGAGGTGTGTTCGCAACGGAAAGAGATTTTTCGATTAAAGGAAGCAATGGCGCGCTCTTTTATGTTGCGAACGGTGGTATTTTTAATCAGGAAAATAAAGGGGTTTCTATTTCCTCTAGTAACGCTTCGGGAGAAATAATCAATAAAGGATTGTTAAAAGCAACAAGTATCTCCATCCCCAGTTCCGGGAAACTCTATAACGAAGGGTTTTTGAAGGTTGGCAGCTTAACCGCGAACTCTTCCTCCTCAATCACTAACAAGGGCGATTTTATTATCTCGGAAGCCTTTTCAATGCCATCCACGGGAAATTTTTATAATTGGGGTACGTTCGAGGTATATTCAATCACTACCGGGGGATCTACTATTGAGAATTACCAAACATTCTCGGTGAAAAATGAAGCTACTTTCGGATCCGATGCGAAAGTTTTCAATTACTGCCATTTCACCTCCCCCAAGGTCACGACTAACGGGGCTACAGTTACTTCCGGTGAAGAGAGCTTGTTTTCCACAAACGAATTGCTATCGGGCGGTTCGACTTTTATCCTGAAGGAACATGCCATCTTAGAGGTGAAACAAATCGCAACCTTTAAAACCTGGGCGAATACGATTCAAGGAAGTGACGGGGAGGCCGATTACGCGTTGGCTCGTCTTAAAGAAGTAGTATCCCAGGGTCATAACGGAATAACTTACAATAATAAAGTAGAGGTGGAATGTTCCAACCATACATCAAACAAGACATTTTATACCCTTAATTCCCCCCTCGCTCGTATGGTTCGGGAAGGCGAGTCGACGGTGGATATCCCCGCTACCGAATGCAACGACGGAGGAAATAACAATGTGGCTCCCGGCACACCTGCAAATCCGGTTTTCCCGATTATCTACGAGGGCGCCGGCCTGACCTATCTGTTTGAAGACAACTGGCCCTATCTCGGCGATTATGATATGAATGACCTGGTATTGGACGTGCAACCTACTTACAGTTTGAACTCGTCGAACAATGTGACTGAATTGAAATTAGACGTTACCTTACGGGCGGTAGGTGCAACCAAAAGGTTGGCAGTGGGCATACAGTTAGACGGGATCAGTTCTGAGGCTATAAGCACTGTTTCAAGAACGAATACTGCCGGTATAAACGGGAATGTGTTTACCCAAAGCAACGGACTGGAAACCGGACAAGAATTTGCGGTAATTCCCGTTTTTGATGATGCCCACCAGGCATTGGGCCATTCTTCCCCGTTAATAACCAATACGGTAAAAGGGTCGGCTAATAATGTCAGCCCCGCGCGGGTGATCTTTACTATTGATTTTAGTAATAATCCTTTGGACCAGGCTGATATCACTGTCGATAAATTCAATGTCTTTATTATAAACGGGGGGTATTCGGCCAAAAGGTCGGAAGTTCACATGGCCGGGTTCCAACCTACCGGTAAAGCGGATAAAGGTAGATTTGGCTTTGCCGATTCTGATTCAAATGAGAACCCTTATAAATCCGAGAATAACATGATTTGGGGATTAGCGATACCCGGTCCGGCCAAGTATCCCGTGGAATGGTCATCCATCACGGAATCTTACCTCGCGTTGGAGCTTTGGGCGAAAAGTGGTGGAAGCGAGAATAAGGATTGGTATAAAAGTCCTGTTGGAAATAAAATATACGAATGACATATTTTACAGCTACCATCGCGAAACCCGTTGAAAGGAGAAATGTATACGTGGAGGGAGGATGAAAAAACAGATCCTGGTACTTGACGACAAGATCGCCATAGCAAAAATCATTTCCGTGTATTTATCCGATGAGTTTGATATCGTTTATTACGATACCCCGGTTAAAGGTATAAAGTGGTTGCATGAAGGGCATATCCCTGATTTGATTATTTTGGATATCCGTATGCCCGAGATGAATGGCAACGAGTTTCTTGCCTATATCAAGCGAAACGGGCTGTTTAAAGATATTCCCGTTGTTGTTCTTTCTGGCGAGGAAAGCAGTGCCACCCGGGTCCGGATGCTGGAGGATGGAGCCGACGACTATATACTGAAACCGTTTAACCCGATGGAGCTTAAGATCAGGATTAGAAAAGTATTAAAAAGTATTAAAAAGTATTAAAGTGAGCCTCTTGGTCATTTATATAGGTCAGGACGAGCAGTTGACTCAATATTTCTCCCGGATGTTGAAGAACGTGCTACCGACAGAGCCTATTGTTCTGAAAAATCATGTACAAGCCGCCCGATGGTTGATAGCACGTCCCGGGGAAAAGTTCCCGATTATCTTGTACGAACGGGATACACCGGACGAGGATATCAAGAATATAAAATACCTCCGGAGAAATTTTCCGAACGTGTACATCCTTCTCATCACGCCGGATCTCACCCCGGACGAACGGTTGTACTACATACGCGGTGGGGTGAACGACACCTTCCCCCCCACCATCCAACCGGAAGCACTCTCCCATTTTTTTCATTTCATTAATTTCATTAAAAAATATCAACCGGAGTTACAAAAAAAGAAAGGAGTCAAGAAAACAGCGGTAACCTCGTATAAGATTCCGGTCACGAAACGAATTTTCGATGTCGCGGTATCCCTGTTCGCGCTCATCGTGCTATCACCTCTGATGCTGATCCTCTCTTTGGCAATCCGGGTAGAAAGCAAGGGTCCCGTTTTTTATAAGTCGAAACGGGTAGGTAGCAACTACCGTGTTTTCGATTTCTGGAAATTCAGGTCGATGTACATGGATGCCGACAAACGATTGAAAGAGATGCAAAAACTTAACCAGTACGCCGCGGATTCCCCTGAAACGGAAGAACAACCCCCTGCACCCGTGGTATTGGATGCTAACCTTTTGGAACAGATCGATCAATCGTTTTTAGTGGGCGATGACGTTATTATGTCCGAACAAGAATATATCTCCCAAAACAGGCAAAAGAACAGCAACGCGTTCGTTAAGATCGAAAAGGACCCGAGGGTTACCAGGGTGGGGCAATTCATTCGTAAATACAGCTTGGATGAGCTTCCGCAATTGTATAATATCCTCAAGGGCGATATGTCCATCGTGGGCAACCGCCCCCTGCCGCTGTACGAGGCCGAACTACTAACGCAAGACCAAAGCATCGAACGATTTATCGCCCCGGCCGGGCTCACCGGTTTGTGGCAGGTAAAGAAAAGGGGAGACGCGGGAAAACTCTCCGCCGAGGAGCGTAAACAATTGGATATCTATTACGCGCAACACTATTCGTTCTGGTTGGATATTCAGATAATATTCCGTACATTTACTGCATTTATCCAGAAAGAAAACGTTTAATATAAACAGCAATCAACATGAACAAGATATCCGGATATTTCCTTTGGCTGTGGATGTTGTTCCCCGCTTTCTCCGCGATGGCGCAAGATGGAATCGAGTCATTAAGTCCCGATGACTATTTAAACCTGCAATTGCCCCCGTTGGAAGTGTTGTTTGAAAATGCCAAGAACAGTGCCGCGGTGGACCTTTATAAGGTGAAAATGGAAGAAGAAGCCAGTGCCCTGAAAACCGAAAAAAGAAGCTGGTTAAAGTATTTCAGGTTCAGTTCCACGTATCAATGGGGATTGATGGGCATTAATACCTCTTTCTCGGATATCGACACCCCCCTGTTCTACCAGTACTCCGGCGCCAGGCAAAACTGGTACAATATAGGTGCGTCCATAAGTATTCCTTTCGATGATTTTTTCGACCGGGGAAACCGGATTACCCGTCAGAAATTAAAAACAGAAGCTACCCGGGTGGAAATGGAAAAATGGCACGACGAACAGAAACTCAGGATTATCGAAATGTATACCAAGGCCGTAAAGGAACTGTCGGTGTTAAGATTGAAAGCCGAATCGCTCTCTTTTGCTAACGCTCAATTCGAGCTGGCGCAACAGGATTTTCTCAACGGGAATATCCAGGCCGGAGATTTAGGTCAAATCAAGAGTATGCAGATGAACTCTCTTGAGTCATACGAACAAACCCGTTCGGAATTAAACCTGGCATTACTGCAATTAGAAGTTTTGTCCAAAACAAGAATTCTTAACCGATAGGCTCTATGGAGTTTTTACAATATATCTTTCGCTTTTTATACCGGATACGATGGTGGTTGATCATCACGCCTTTGGTGGTTGCAATGGTGGTGATTTTTCGGACGCGTAATTTAGAACGCTCCTTTCCGGTGGATATGACCATTTATACAGGGATTGTATCGGGATATGCCCTTGAGACGGGGGAAACAAACATACAAAGTTCTACTGTTGTCAATAATACGATCGACAATATCATCAATATTATCCTCTCCAAGGAAACCCTGCGTGAGGTTTGCCTGCATCTGTATGCCCGTCATATGATTTACGGAGATCCGGACGAAGACAACGAGTATATCCGGGCGGCCAATTATCGCCATTTGCAACGGATTACTCCTCCGGCTGTGAAAGAACTGATCGACAAAACATCGGAAGAGAAGACCGTGGAAAATTTAAAGAGATATGAAAAAGCATCCCCGCAGAACTTTGTGTACGGTTTATTCAACTGGAATCATCCGCATTACGCGTACGGGGCTTTGAGTAAGATCAGAGTCGTACGTTTGGGTAACAGCGATATGCTCAGGGTCTTTTATGCGGCCAACGATCCGGGCGTGGCTTATCAAACCCTGCTTTTATTGGATAAACTCTATACAAGAGAATACCAGACCTTACAATTTGGATCTACCAGCAACGCCATTCGTTATTTTGAAGAGGAACTGGCACGAGTAGGTCAAGAATTAAGGGAGAGTGAAGACTCTTTGACAAACTATAATGTCCGGAACAGGATCATTAACTATGATGAACAAACCAAACAGGTTGCCGCTCTGGATACGGAATACGACTTACGGTACCAGGAAATTCTCCTGAATTATAACAGTGCCAATGCGTCTATCCGTCATTTAGAAACACAATTGGACGAGAATGTCCAGTTTCTCAGAGGGAATACCGAATTTTTAGCAAAATTGAATAAGGTATCGGACTTGAACGCCAAAGTTGCGGAAACGGAAGCTTTCTATACCGATTCTACTTCTTCAAGGTATACTCAACAACAACTGAATACCTATAAGCAACAATTGGAACAAGCAGAGAAAGAGTTGACGGACTTCACTCAAAGTTTCAGTAGCCGGAAATATACCCGCGAAGGGTATCCCACATCTAATTTCGTAATCCAGTGGCTGGAAGAATTGTTGAAATTAGAAAGATCCAAAGCGGAGATCCAAGTGATGGAAGTCCATAAGCAGGAATTAGATCTGCAATACTCTCATTTTTCACCAATAGGTTCTACCATCAAAAGGCAGGAAAGGAATATCGATTTTATCGAACGGAATTATTTATCCATTTTATCCAGTTTGAATGCCGCTCGTCTCCGGCTTAAAAGCCTCGAAATGAACTCGGCTTCCCTGAAGTTGATCAATCCGCCGGTTTTTCCCTTGAACGCGGAACCGTCCAAACGAAAAACACTGGTAATGGCGGCTTATGCCGGAAGCCTGGTCTTTCTCCTCGGGTTCTTTTTATTAGTCGATCTGTTGGATCGTACTCTTAGAGATCCAATACGTACGCGGCGACTTACCGGTGTTCCTGTTTTAGGTGCGTTACCCGGAAGGGTAAAGGTGCGCCACCGGAGATATACTAAAGTGTATCGAGAGAAAGCGGCACGTTATATCGCGAACGCGTTGCATGGTTATTTTAATACCGGTGATTCTTGTCCCATAGTGAATATTGTAAGTACGGAATACGCCACGGGAAAAACTTTCTTGATAGATCTGTTAAACGACTATTGGAATAATCAGGGAATCAGGGTTCAAACCATCCGGTACGGAAAAGATTTCGATCCCGCCTCGCCGGAGTTTTTGTTTACCGGAAGTATCAGCGAATTTACCGGACAGGACAGGGAATCCGGACAGACTATTGTTCTCGTGGAACACGCACCCGCGGGAAGGCATTCTATCCCGAAAATACTGTTACAGGAAGCTTCCGTCAACCTGTTGGTCGTTCGTGCCGATTGGGGATGGAAAGATAGCGATAAGCATCTACTTGCTCGCTTACAGGAACAATCGGGAGAAATACCGCTGCTTCTTTGCCTTAACCGGGCGGAAAAAGAAGTAGTGGAAAGTTTTACCGGGATGTTACCTCCTTACACCTATTGGCAACGCCTTTTTTACCGTTACGCTCAATTGGGTCTTACCGCATCCGGGAAATCATAGCGTATGGCAATCCGGCCTTACATATCGGCTTTTCGGGGGAAACCTCTATTGTATTCCCTGATCGGATTTTCTCTCTGGGTATTGTCGGTGCTTATCCTGAAGGTAGGCTGGGTACCTGCAATGATTTTAGCGATCACTCCTTTGGCTTGCTATCTGCTTATACGGTTATTGGAACGCCCTTTCCTCGCTTTTTTCAGCGTGTTTATCGTCAATTATTTTATTATGGGCTTGACCCGTTATATACCCGCGCTACCGGCCGGTATTGTAATGGACGGATTGTTATTCCTTACGCTTACGTTTACATTGTTCCGCGGCCGGGATCGGGCTATTGAATGGAGCGGTGCGCGTAATCTTTTAACCTTGTTTAGCGGAATATGGTTGATATATTGCATCTTTCTTGTCCTCAATCCGGGCACCACACTGGTCGACTGGGCTGCCGGCGTACGGGGGCTGGCTGTTTATCTCTTTGTTTTTCCTTTACTTACCGCTGTTTTGCTGGATCAGTACAAATACTTGAAGGTATTTTTGTTTTTATGGTCGGTTTTAACGTTATTGGCTGTAACCAAAGCGTTGATTCAGAAATATATCGGTTTTGATCCGGCAGAGCAATACTGGTTACATGTAATAGGAGGAAGTACTACCCATATCATTTCTTCCGGTATCCGTTATTTCTCTTTTTTTACTGATGCCGCCAGTTTCGGATGCAGTATGGGGATGTCTATGGTGGTTTTTTCCATTACAGCCCTGTACATTCGTTCGAAATCACTTCGGTTTTACTATATAGCCGTAGCCCTGCTAGCCGGCTATTGCATGATGATCTCCGGTACCAGGGCCGCTATCGTTGTTCCTTTTATAGGTTATGCTTTTTTTATTCTGCTGTCTAAACAATGGAAGATCATTATTCCCGGCATTGTTCTGATCATATGTGCTTTTGTATTTTTTAAATATACCTATATCGGCCATGGAAATACCGAGATCCGCCGGATGCGATCGGCTTTCAATGTTACGCAGGACGCTTCTTTTCAGGTTCGGCAAGCCAATCAGGCAAAGATGCGGGTTTTTATGAAAGACCATCCTCTCGGGATAGGCATCGGGAAAGCCAAACGGACCGAACCGGGCGATCATATGTATCAATTACCGACCGATACTTCTTTAGTCTATGTCTGGGTGGAAACCGGAGTCGTGGGTTTAGCGCTTTTTCTACTTGTTTTTTTGATTACTTTTGTCAGAGGTTCGTATGATGTCTGGTGCAAAATACATAATAAGCAATTAAGGGGACTCCTGTGCGCTTTGCTGGCAGGATTGGCCGGTATGCTGGCTTGCGCTTACGGCAATGAAATATTGCAACAGTTCCCGAACGGCCCGATTGTTTATATGTGCATGGCGTTTATTTTCATGGGCCGGAAACTCGATAAAGCAATTACCGATGAGCAGTCAACCTGGATTATCGATCATAACGGTTAATTACAACGGTATAAAGGATACAGAGATACTGATAGGATCTCTCCGGAATTATCTCTCCGTTTCATATGAGTTGATCGTGGTGGATAACGGTTCCGTGAAGAATGAAGCCGTTGTCCTGCAAAAAAAATATCCTTTTATAAAAACAGTTCGTTCTGAAAAGAATTTAGGGTTTGCCGGAGGAAATAATTTAGGCATCAGGGAAGCCTCGGGCAACTATCTTTTTTTCATTAATAACGACACGTTCGTCCGGGATGATTCCATTTCCCGACTGATTGATATTATGGAGCAGAAGCCTTTGCTTGGAGGTCTCTCTCCAAAAATTCTGTTTGCCGATGGAGGAGAGGGCATTCAATTTGCCGGATATACCCCGTTAAGCCGGGTAACGTTACGCAATCGCCTTATCGGTTACCGGGAAGCAGATGCGGGGCAGTACGACAAACCTCGTCCGACCCCTTATTTGCACGGCGCTGCTATGTTAATTCGACGCGAAGCGATTGAAGAAGCAGGGATGATGCCTGAAATGTACTTTCTTTACTACGAGGAGTTGGACTGGAGTCTTCAAATTCGTCGGCAAGGATATGAGCTGGAGTATCATCCCGCGGCAACCATTTATCATAATGAAAGCAGCAGCACCGGCCAAAATAGCCCGTTAAAAGCGTATTATTTGACACGGAACCGATTGCTATTCGCGCGAAGAAATCTAAGCCGCTTGGATCGTTTTTTGTCGATAGGCTACCAGCTTACGATTGCAATTCCCAAGGGTTGGATACGGGCACTTTTTAGTGGACAGTTTGCATCGGCAAGAGCGATAGTTCGTGGTGGCAGGGATTTTTTCAGGACGTGTTAAATGGAAAGGTAATGAGAGGGATTTTATACATACTCGATTTCGTTTTTTTCCTGTGGATTTTGCTCGCGGTGGTTTATCTTTTGATTTTCGCCCTGTATGCACAAGGAAGGAAGCCGGGGCCTTATCCGCGAGCCCGGCGGCAGCACCGGATATTGGTCCTTTTCCCGGCCTATGAAGAAGATAAGGTAATCGTGGAGAGCGTTCGTTCCTTCCTTCAACAGGACTATCCGCCCGATTTGTTCCGGGTCATGGTTATTTCCGATGGAATGAAGGAAGAGACCAATGACCGGTTGAGGGAGCTTCCCGTGACTGTGCTGAGCGCTCGGTTCGAGAACAGTTCGAAAGCCGCGGCACTTAATTTAGCGATGGATGCTCAAGGCGACCAGGCATACGATATCGTGGCTATTCTCGACGCCGACAATAGCGTGGCTCCCGATTTCCTCCGGAAGATCAACGATGCATACGATTCCGGTATCCAGGCCATTCAAGCACATCGGACATCCAAAGGGGGAAAAACGGATATATCCGTGTTGGACACGGTAAGTGAAGAAATTAATAATTCTATCTTCCGGGAAGGTCACGTGCGTGCCGGTTTATCTTCTGCCCTGATTGGTTCCGGTATGGCGTTCGATTACGACTGGTTCGCCCGTCATATACCTATGGTCACTTCGGCCGGCGAGGATAAGGAACTTGAATTGTTGTTATTGAAAGATAACGTGTATATCGATTATTTACCGGACATGTTCGTGTACGATGAAAAAATATCCGGCACCACGGCCTTTTACCGCCAGCGTCGCCGGTGGATAGCTGCCCAGTTTGACCTGTTAGGAAAGGGGATTCGGTATCTGCCCCAAGCCATACTATCGGGCAATCTGGATTATTGCGATAAAATTCTCCAGTGGTTGCTACCACCCCGGATTGTTCTCGCGGGTTTCACGTTTCTGATGAGTGTGATATGGATATTTATCGACTGGACGGTATCATTGAAATGGTGGCTGGCATTGTTTTTATTACTATGTGCCCTGAGCCTGGCAATGCCGGATGAGTTGTACAACGCTTCTTTCAAAAAGGCATTGCGCAAATTGCCGCTTTTGTTCCTGCTTACGGTAATCAATCTGTTCAGAACCAAAGGAGTGAACAGGCGGTTTATTCACACGCGACACGGGGAGGAAATATAATGAAGATAGCTATAGAAGCCCAGCGTATTTTCAGGAAACGGAAGCACGGGATGGACTTTGTTGCTTTGGAGACCATACGGGCATTGCAACAACTCGATCATACTAATGAATATTTTATTCTTGTCCGGCCGGGCGAAGACCGCTGCTTACAGGAAACTGACAATTTTCATATCGTGGAGGTTCAATGTCCCACCTACTTCTTATGGGAGCAGGTGGCTTTACCGCTGTCGCTTGCCAAGATAAAGCCCGATCTGGTTCACTGTACCAGCAATACGGCTCCTCTTTATTGCCCCTATCCTTTGGTGTTGACCCTTCACGACATTATTTTCCTGGAAAAGAAAAAAGGGGATAACCGGTCGCTTTACCAGCGGTTAGGACGTATTTACCGGAGATGGATCGTGCCTCGGGTCCTTCCGAAATGCCGGCTAATCATTACCGTTTCCGATTACGAACGGATACACATACAAAAGGCGCTTTCTATAGATACAGACACTATTATAACCATACATAATGGCTTGAGCCCTGTTTTCAATCCTTCCCGGAAAGACCCGGATATTATACGGAAATATATAGAGGAGGATGCTTATCTCTTTTTTCTGGGAAATACCGACCCCAAGAAAAATACGACGGGTACATTAAAAGCCTACAGCATATATCTGCAAGAATCCCGGCGGAAACTTCCGCTATTGATTGCCGATCTGGAAGAATCCGTGATCGATACCCTGCTTTCGAAAGAAGGATTGACCGCCATTAAGCCTCATTTATATTATCCGGGGTATATTCCGAATAAAGATCTGCCGTATGTTTATGCCGGAGCTTTTACCTTCCTTTACCCGTCGTTACGGGAAAGCTTCGGCCTTCCCCTGTTGGAAGCGATGGCCAGCGGAGTGCCAGTGGTAACTTCCCGTACCTCGGCCATCCCCGAGGTTGCCGGAGAAGGTGCTTTGCTGACAGATCCTTCTGATCCGGAAGCAATAGCCCGGCAATTGATCGAACTGGAAGAAAACCCTGCCCGGTATGAAGAACAGGTCCGTTACGGGTTGAAACGGGCGCCGGCGTTCTCCTGGGAACAGACTGCCCGTCGATTATTGGATACTTACCATCTCTTAAACTAAAATAGCTATGTTCTCTTCCGTTAAACAAAAGATCAAAGCAAATCCGGTACTTAAACAGCGGGTATTATTCTTAATGATGCATCCGGTGAAAACCCGTCCGCGATTCTGGTTGCGTTGTTTCCGGTTCCTGTACATGAAAAAAGGAAAGAAATCCGTCATTTATCGAAGCGTCAGGAAAGATATCGTCCCGTTCAATACCTTTTCAATGGGAAACTATTCCGTGATAGAAGATTACGCGATCATAAACAATGCCGTTGGAGATATTGTAATCGGATCAAACAGTAGAATTGGAATATCCAGTCTTGTATTAGGTCCTATATTAGTGGGTAATAATGTCAATATTGGTCAACATGTAATATTATCCGGATTAAATCACGATTATCAGGATATCTTGAATGAACCATCCATGCAAAAAGTCTTTTCTAAACAAATTGTAATTCAAGACAATGTTTGGATTGGTGCTAATAGTGTTATTCTCCCTGGAATTTCTATTGGCGCTCACAGTATGATTGGGGCGGGAAGCGTTGTCACGAAAGATATACCGGCATACTGCCTCGCGGTAGGCAACCCGGCAAGAATTGTGAAGCAGTATGATGTGGAAAAAAAGCAATGGGTGAAGGTCAGCAAATAAACAATCCCAAGGTGAGCGTTATCGTTCCGGTTTACAATACGGAAGCGTACGTGGAAGAGGCCGTGCGCTCCATAATGAACCAGACGTTAAGGGATATCGAGATCATCGTGATCAATGATGGATCTACCGATAACAGTTTGTCGGTTGTAGAAAACTTGGCGTTGCAGGATGCTCGGATTTCGGTCTACTCGCAGGTCAACCAGGGGCCATCAATAACCCGGAACCAGGGAATGCAGAGAGCAACGGGTGACTACCTCTATTTTATGGACAGCGACGATGTATTAGCAGCAGGAGCCCTCGAAAAATGCTACCAAGCCTGTGAAAGTGAAAACCTGGATTTTGTCTTTTTTGACGCGGACTCGTTTTCCGAAAACAACGCGATCTCGTTGGAGATAGATTACCACCGGAGCCATTTATTTGAAGAAGGGAGGGTGTACACCGGGATAGAGATGTTGGATACGATGCTCCAGGAGCAGATGTACCGGGCGTCGGTATGTTTGAATTTGATTAACCGGGACTTTATAAAACTATGCCGGTTAAGCTTCTACCCTGAGATTATACACGAGGATGAGCTTTTCACCGCGGCATTATACCTGCACGCGCGTAAAGTGTCTTGCGTGCACTCTACTTTTTATCACAGGAGAGTACGAGAAGGCTCTATTATGACGAACAGCTTCTCGTTAAAGAATATCGAAAGTTACCTTACCATCATAAGGCAATTGAAATCGTTGCCCGGGGTGAACGCTCGATGGAGCGAGGTCGTGGATAAATTAATCGCCTACATTATTAATCCCGCGGTGTACAACTCCAAGGGTCTCCCGCTGAAGATCAGGATAAAGATCGTAAGGCATTGTACCCATCATAAGTACCTGAAATATATTAGGCTGAAGAATTTAACCGTCCTGCTGTTCCCCTTCTTGGTGACTATCAAGTCTGGATTTAAAAAGAGAGGACACCCATGACGCTGAAGAAGAAATTGATATCGGGGGTCATGTATACAGGGGTATCCAAATACGCGGGAATTATAATCTCGTTGGTTATAACTGCCGTATTATCCCGTATCCTCACGCCCGACGATTTTGGGATCGTGGCCATAGCCACGGTGATCATCACGTTCTTTGGCGTGTTCAGTGATTTCGGGATCGCGCCGGCAATCGTTCAAAACAAGGAGTTAGACAAGGAAGACCTTTCGGGCCTGTTTTCATTCACCGTTTGGCTGGGGCTCTTGTTCTCTGCTTTTTTCTTTCTCGGTTCCGGGGCAATTTCCACTTATTATGACTCGCCCGTGTTGGCAACCATTTGCCGGGTACTCTCGGTAAGCTTGTTTTTCAACACGGTCAATATTGTTCCCAATGCCCTGCTATATAAAGATAAAGCATTCAAGTTTTTAGCAAAACGAACCCTCGTCGTCCAGTTCGTTGCCGGGTCAATTGCCATAGCGGCAGCGCTCAATGGAGCAGGAATCTACGCGTTGCTGATTAACCCGGTGCTGTCGTCCATCATTATCTTTCTCGTCACCTTGAGGCGATACCCCCAACGTTTCCAGTGGTCTCTCGGGCTACGGCCTTTAAAAAAAATATTTTCATTCTCGCTTTACCAGTTCCTTTTTAACGCGATCAACTATTTCAGTAGGAATTTGGACAAGCTACTAATCGGCAGATACATGGGCATGATCTCCCTGGGCTATTACGAGAAATCGTACCGCTTGATGATGCTGCCCCTTCAAAACATCACGTACGTGATCACCCCGGTGATGCATCCCGTATTCTCGGATTTTCAAAACGACTTGAAAAAATTAGAATCCTCGTACCTGAAAGTTGTCCGGCTGCTTGCTTTCATAGGGTTTCCTTTGTCTGTCTTTTTATTTTTCACGGCAAAGGAGCTCATGTTGCTCATCTTCGGGCCCCAGTGGGAGGCATCCATCCCGATTTTCCAAATACTGGCATTGTCGGTAGGAGTTCAAGTTGTCTTGTCCACGTCGGGTTCAATATTCCAATCCGCCGGTGATACGAAAAGCCTGTTTCTGTGCGGCGTGTTTTCGGCAGTCACGAACGTGGGGGGGATCCTCGTGGGCATCTTTTTATACCAGAGCTTAACGGCTGTCGCCTGGGCCATCTTAATCACGTTCACGATTAATTTTTTACAAGCTTTCGTTCAAATGTATCGTGTCACGTTCAAGGCCTCGATGAAACGCTTTTTTAAAACATTGATTTCACCCCTGGTGTTGTCCCTGTTATTATTCTTGTTGTTCTCTTTATTTACTCGTTTCGTGCAATTAGACCGTCTGATGGCATCACTCCTCGTGCATGGAGGGCTGTTTTTGATCATCTTCGGCCTGTATATTCAAGGGTCCAAGGAGTATGATATAATTAAAAGGATAAGGGAAGTGTTGAAGCGGTAGGTATTTAAATCCCCTTCTCGGGGTGTTATTTTTGGATTGATTCTCATGCAATATGATATGATTAACGTCTTGTTCTTATCTTTTGGTGGCTATTCCGAACACAACGGGATCAGCAAGAAGAAATTAGCCCAGGTAAAGGGGTTAAAACAGTGTGGCTGCAACGTGGTTAATTGTTACTACGACGTGAATCCCCGTAACGGGCACCGGATGTGGATGGTGGACAACAACATACTGGTTGACCTGGGGAAGGGGGTGAGGGCGAAGGTAAGAAAGAGGGTGGATTACAGCCCTATCTTATCGTATATAAAAGAGAAACAGGTCTCGTTCGTCTACATGCGGTCGGAGCATAACGCCAGCCCCTTCCTAACCCACTTCGTCAAGCGGCTGAGGAAAATGGGGGTTAACGTGGTGATGGAAATCCCTACTTACCCTTACGACCAAGAGTACCCCCGGTCTAAAAGGATCTCGAGGTTATTCATGGATAGGCTATGCAGGAGGGGCCTGGCGAAGCAATTGAGTGCCATCGTGACGTTTTCAAATGAAGCCGTGATCTTCGGTCAGCGAACCATCCGTATATCCAACGGCATCGATTTTGATTCGATCAAGCTAAAGGCTTCTAATGAAAGCCGTCCCGGCGAGATACACCTGATCGCCGTGGCGGAGATCCATTACTGGCATGGCCTTGACCGGGTTGTTGCCGGGCTGGCCGACTATTACAAGCCGGGTAATGGCGATGCCTTTGACGTGTACCTCCATATCGTGGGTGAATTTAGCGGCGAGCGTGAACGGGGGGAGGTACTCCCTTTGATCGCCGGGAATGAACTGGGCGGCCGAGTGATCTTGCATGGCAAGTTATTCGGGAAAGAGTTGGACGACGTGTTTGACCGGGCAGCCATAGGCATAGGGAGCTTGGCCAGGCACCGGAGTGGGATCACGAATATAAAGACCCTGAAAAACAGGGAGTACGCCGCGCGTGGCATCCCATTCGTTTATTCAGAAATAGATGACGATTTTGAAAAGATGCCCTATATCCTGAAAGTGCCGGCAAATGAACAGCCGGTAAATATTGAATCGATACTGAATTTTTACCGGTCAAAAGAATGGGACCCTATCGAAATCAGGGAATCAGTCGCCCATTTATCATGGAAAAGCCAGATGCGAAAAGTGTTATCTGCTTTCTCAGATCATCCAGTAAATGCTCATCCTAAAGATAATAAAAAATGAAAATAAGAACACCGTTAGATAGGAATGATTTAAAAATTAAAAAGAGGGATAGGGTGCTCGAAATCGGTTCCGGGCATAATCCGTCCTACAGGTCGAACGTTGTAGTGGAAAAATTTATAGATAGCAACTATCATCGATCTGGAAATGTTAAGCTCTACCCACATCAGGCCTTCGTGAATGCCGACGGGGAGGATCTGCCTTTTGAGGACAAAGAGTTTGATTACGTGATTTGTAATCAGGTGCTGGAGCACGTGGATGATCCTGTGAAGTTCATTAACGAACAATGTAGGGTAGCTAAAAGGGGGTATATAGAAACGCCCTCCCTCATAGGAGAACATCTATTTCCTAAGGATTCTCACAAGTGGGTGATTTTAACTATTGACGATAAGCTGGTTATGTTTGAGAAGTCCAAAATGCCCGGGAATTACGGGAATAATTATGGCGAACTATTCCTCAACTACCTACCTTACCAGTCCTTGACTTACAAGTTGCTCTGGCTGACAGAGTCAAACCTGCTATTAACCAAGTATGAATGGAAAGACAATATTGATATTATCGTGAATCCTGTAGATGATTATTACCGATCGTTTTTCTTAACCAAATGGGATAGGGCAATGACGGAGAAACTATTCCCTCAACGATCCCTTTCTCATGAAATCCGCTGCTTGTTTGGTGCGCTTCTGCATTTACTGAAAATAAAGGTTAAGTTAAAGTTCAACACCCGCGAACCCCTTTATTTGGAAGAGTACATGAAGTTGAAAAATCTTTAGATCAAAAATGGGTACTTTAAAACAAGGACTATTTATTGCCGGGGGCAATGAGTAATACAACAATTTTGCAGTATGAGAAAGAAACCGTGTGGCTCGTTTTTAATAATGCTTTTCCTGTTGTTTTCCATATCTTGTATAGATAAGGATGTCTACCAGGGAAACATCGATGGAAATCAGAATCCAGAATACGTGCCCTATCTATACCCGTATGGAAACGAAGCCCAACATGTTGTGGCAGAAATAACGCTTGAAATGGACGATGGCATTGATGTGAAAAATATTGAAGCGGAAATACCATTTCTCAAATACAACAAATCTTGGTTATTCATGCTCACGCAGGATGATTGTAAGCACGCGGCTTATAGTACGACATGGGCGGCCATTAACGGAAAGCCGCTTTCTTATAATTACTACTACTTAAAAATCTCATTTGAAATTCCCAACTCAAGTTAATAGTTTTCAAAGCGGAATTTCTCTTTTTTTTCGAGAGATACCGTTTTCATTTTCT